>Ga0215265_1014_pt1 | contig 78173 bp, 68 predicted proteins | sample JAMX8_100Endo3_C_FD_182615 | JGI IMG/M metagenome (GOLD analysis project Ga0215265, IMG submission 182615) | Enriched cells of freshwater protists from Biology Centre CAS, Ceske Budejovice, Czech Republic - JAMX8_100Endo3_C3 | ecosystem: Environmental > Aquatic > Freshwater > Unclassified ... | reverse complement strand
ATAAACCGGCGAGTGAGAGTTGCATATACACCTTGCGCTAGATCAATTTTCACGCATTATAGGGAGAAATCCCCTATAAACTCAATGTGAATTATTTATCACCTCCACATTCATCTGTTGTTGGATGCTATTTTCAAGGTATAAAAAACCAGCGTTAAACGCTGGTTTCTCTAAAAGAGGTGAGCTTTGATTACTCGTCGTCTTCATCTTCTTCAGGGTAAAGCGCATCTTCGCCTTCGTAGTACGTACCCCAACCGTCATAGATGATGTCGTATTTTTCTGCCAAGTGAATCAGTTTTTCAACTTGCGCATCAATGGCTTCTGCGTCTAATGCTGATTCCATGGTTGCGTCACAGCAAAGCAACTTGTTGCCATCTTCATCTTCAGTTTCTTCCGCTTCAAGCACTTCAAAACCCATCTTGAATGCTTCAACTACCGCTTTTTCTAGCGTGTCAAAATCTTCTGCAAACAGGTGGTGCTCGATTTCGTATAGCGAATCTGGATCGCTGCCATCTTCTAGCAATGCTGCAATGATATCGCGAGTCTCTTCCTTTTGAATCTCAATTAATTCTTCTACTGATAGATATTCATCTTCGTGAGACATGTTTTGGCTCCAGATTAGTTACTTGATAGAAACACTATACCCGATACTGAGTATGCTGATCCGGTGAAATATGGCATGGATTGCGATGAAAAGCCACAAACAAACATCATACCACCGCGATTCTTATCGGTTATTTGAATATAAATATTAAACCGACCACGCAAAGAAACAAAAAATTAACAAAAAATGGCATTTTTTAATATTCAGAACATCCTAACTGACACTTAATGCGGTTATTTTCTCTTTCTGTGCGTGTTTATGGCGCTTTCTTGAATACACTCACGTGTAAAACGAAGAAGCATAACGAATAAATTCACTTTAATAATGCATAATTTAGAATAAAAATGCACGTTTTATGCACTATGCATGTATTCTTTCTCAACAGGAAAATTAGAATAAAAACGCACGCTCTCCACATTTCACAAAATAGAATTTAAACCCAAACCAAGACTTCATAAGAAAAATATCCAAAACTAAAATCTAAAAAACAATAAAAACTCAGAATATAGACAAAGTGTAGTGATTTGCATCTTTCTAGGAAGCTTGTCATAACTAACGGCTGGAAAATTTGTAAGGATACAAAATGAGCAAGCTGTACGTTGGATCAGAAGTTGGTCAACTTCGACGAGTTCTATTAAATCGCCCAGAGCGCGCCCTAACCCACTTAACTCCATCAAACTGTCATGAATTACTGTTTGATGATGTTCTTGCTGTAGAAGCGGCAGGTGAAGAGCACGATGCGTTCGCACGCACGCTACGCGATCAAGATGTAGAAGTGCTTCTCCTCCACGATTTACTGGTCGAAACCCTCGCCGTTCCAGAAGCAAAACAGTGGCTGCTAGATACTCAGATTTCTGACTTTCGTTACGGGCCAACCTTTGCGCGAGACCTACGCCAATATTTTTCAGAAATGGACGATGAACACCTTGCCAGCATCTTTTTAGGTGGCTTAGCTTACTCAGAGCTACCGATCACCTCATCTTCTATGCTGCCAAAAATGAAGCGTCCGCTGGATTTTGTTATTGAGCCGCTACCTAACCACCTATTTACGCGTGATACCTCATGCTGGGTTTATGGTGGTGTATCGCTCAACCCAATGATGATGCCAGCACGCCAACGTGAAACAAACCACTTACGTGCGATTTATCGTTGGCACCCAATTTTTGCTGGCCAAGACTTTATCAAATACTTCGGTGATGATGATCTGCATTATGATAATGCGAATGTCGAAGGCGGTGATGTGTTGGTTATTGGTAAAGGTGCAGTTCTGATCGGTATGTCTGAGCGTACGACCGCGCAAGGCGTAGAGAACCTTGCAGCGAGCCTGTTTAAGGCAGGACAAGCGACCGAAGTGATTGCGATTGATCTGCCTAAACACCGTTCATGCATGCATTTAGACACCGTTATGACCCATATGGATGTAGATACTTTCTCTGTTTACCCAGAGATCATGCGCAAAGATCTCGACACATGGCGCTTAACACCAAAAGGCAATGGTGAAATGCATGTTGAAGCATCTCATAACTACCTACATGCGATTGAATCTGCTCTTGGCTTAGATCAGCTGAAAATCATCACCACGGGTGGTGACAGTTATGAAGCTGAGCGCGAACAATGGAATGACGCCAATAACGTTCTTACCGTAAAACCGGGCGTTGTGATTGGTTACGAACGCAATGTATACACCAACGAAAAATACGACAAAGCTGGTATCAAAGTACTGACAGTCCCAGGTAACGAGCTTGGCCGTGGCCGTGGTGGCGCCCGCTGCATGAGTTGTCCGATAGAACGAGACGATATATAACCAATTCGTCCTTTTACATTAAATGAATAAAAACTAAGGTTGATGTGAATGCATCAACCTTTTTTAGTTTTACGTAAAAATAATTATTCACAAATAAAGCATTTATATGTTTTAATACATTCTATTAATTCAATCACGCGTACTAAGGGACGAGCTATGGCTTTCAATTTACGTAACCGCAACTTTTTGAAGCTATTGGATTTCTCAACCAAAGAAATCCAGTTCTTGCTCGAACTGTCTGCAGAGCTAAAAAAAGCAAAATATGCAGGAACAGAGCAGAAGACACTTCAAGGTAAAAACATTGCACTCATCTTTGAGAAATCTTCGACTCGTACCCGATGTGCGTTTGAAGTCGCAGCTTTTGATCAAGGCGCTCAAGTCTCTTACATCGGCCCTTCTAGTTCTCAGATTGGCCATAAAGAATCAATGAAAGACACCGCGCGCGTACTTGGCCGCATGTATGATGGCATCGAATACCGCGGTTTTGGCCAATCCATTGTTGAAGAGCTTGGCACTTATGCTGGTGTTCCAGTGTGGAATGGTTTGACTGATGAGTTCCACCCAACCCAAATCCTTGCTGACTTCCTGACCATGCAAGAGTACGGACGCGGTAAGCAGCTGCATGAAATGACCTTCGCTTACCTAGGCGATGCACGCAACAATATGGGCAACTCGCTCATGGTGGGTGCCGCTAAAATGGGCATGGATATTCGCCTTGTCGCGCCAAAAGCGTTCTGGCCTGAAGAAGATCTGGTGGCAACTTGCCAAACTATCGCGCAGCAAACTGGTGCAAAAATCACATTAACTGAAAGCGTGGAGGAAGGCGTGAAGGGTTGTGACTTCCTTTACACCGATGTTTGGGTATCTATGGGTGAATCCGCTGAGGCATGGGATGAACGTGTGGCTTTAATGACACCATATCAAATCAATATGGAAGTGATTAAACAAACGGGTAATCCACATGTGAAATTTATGCACTGTCTTCCGGCTTTCCACAATGATGAAACTACCGTTGGCAAAGAAGTCGCTGAAAAATACGGCATGAAAGGCCTTGAAGTAACAGAAGAGGTATTTGAGTCAGAATACTCCATCGTATTCGACGAAGCTGAAAACCGTATGCACACTATCAAAGCCGTGATGGTAGCAACATTAGGAAGCTAAACTAGCAAGCAAAAACAGCCGCTAAAAACCATGATGTAATCGCTTGCGCTCACGAAAGTTAAGCGTATAATGCTCGGCAATTTGTCTGAGGATTAAGAAATGACCAAGCTAATTGCCGACATGAAAACGCGATTTGCTCTAGCTAAGCGACTACGCTTACGTGGTGTTATTTTCGTTAATTCTATTGAATTTTAAAACCTCCCCATTTGGGGAGGTTTTTTTATGTCCAAAATTCCTTTCGGCAATTTGGATGTAGTCATCAATGTTATAGGGAAGAAGATCATGGCGAACTCGCTTTACCAGAAGCACATCATCTCTATTCCAGAGCTTTCACGTGAAGAGCTGGAACTTATCGTAGAAACAGCAGGCAGCCTTAAAAAAGCACCTCGACCAGAACTGATTAAAAACAAAGTCGTTGCCAGTTGTTTCTTTGAACCATCAACACGTACACGTTTATCGTTTGAAACAGCGATTCAACGCATTGGTGGTGACGTGATTGGCTTTGATAATGATGGTAATACCTCTCTGGCGAAAAAAGGCGAAACACTCGCAGATTCAGTACAGGTCATCTCTTCTTACGTCGATGCCTTTGTGATGCGCCATCCACAAGAAGGCGCCGCTCGCTTGGCCTCTGAATTCTCAAATGGCGTGCCAGTGATCAACGCTGGTGACGGTGCAAACCAACACCCAACTCAAACGCTACTCGACCTATACACCATCGCGGAAACACAAGGTCGTCTAGACAACTTGAACGTAGCGTTCGTCGGTGACCTAAAATATGGCCGCACGGTGCACTCACTGACTCAAGCATTAGCGAAGTTTAATAACATCCGCTTCTTCTTTGTTGCACCAGAAGCATTGGCAATGCCAGATTACATCTGCGAAGAGCTAGACGAAGCTGGCATTCAATATAGCCTACACACGGACATGGAGAGCGTGATTCCTGAACTGGATATTCTGTACATGACACGAGTACAGAAAGAACGTTTTGACGAATCGGAGTACGCGCACATTAAATCGGCGTATATTTTGACAGCTGCATTACTCGAAGGGGCGCGCGCGAATCTAAAAGTACTCCACCCACTACCACGTGTGGATGAAATCACAACCGATGTTGATAAAACGCCTCATGCTTACTTCTTCCAGCAAGCTCAAAATGGCGTATACGCTCGCCAAGCACTGTTGGCGCTTGTTCTAAACGAAACACTGTAATCGAGGAGAAAACCCATGGCTAAAGAAACTCAATTGCAGGTAGAAGCAATCAAAAATGGCACGGTCATCGACCACATCCCTGCGCAAATCGGCATCAAAGTACTAAGACTGTTCGATATGCACAATTCATCACAGCGCGTTACGATTGGTCTGAACTTGCCATCATCGGCACTCGGTCATAAAGATCTACTGAAAATAGAAAATGTGTTTATTAATGAAGAGCAAGCGAGCAAGTTGGCGCTGTATGCTCCGCACGCGACCGTGAACCAAATCGAAAACTATGAAGTGGTGAAAAAGCTCGCGTTAGAGCTTCCAGAGCGCATCAATGATGTCTTCGAATGCCCAAATTCAAACTGTATTTCTCACAATGAACCAGTAGAAAGCAGCTTTAGCGTATTCGAAAAGAAACAAGAAATCCGCCTAAAGTGTAAGTACTGCGAGAAAGTGTTCTCACGTGAGATCGTAACCGAACGATAAACACACCGTACGACTAGGCGTGATACGTTTAAAATACCCCGCAATGCCGGGGTATTTTACTCTTTACCTACCACGGGTTTAGAGGCAAACTGAGAATCTTTATTCCCTACAACTGATGGAAAAATCAAATGACGAAAGTACTTCACACTGAATCTGCACCAGCAGCAATCGGTCCTTACGTTCAAGGCGTAGATCTAGGTAACATGGTTCTTACTTCAGGCCAAATCCCAGTAAACCCAGCGACAGGTGAAGTGTCTGCTGATATCGCAGAGCAAGCTCGTCAGTCTCTAGAAAACGTAAAGGCTGTGGTTGAATCTTCAGGCCTTAAAGTGTCAGATATCGTGAAGCTAACGGTTTTTGTTAAAGACCTAAACGACTTTGGCACGGTGAACGAAGTTTACGGCAAGTTCTTTGATGAGCACGGCGTAGCAAACTACCCTGCACGTTCTTGTGTAGAAGTCGCTCGCCTACCGAAAGATGTTGGTATCGAGATTGAAGCAATCGCGGTTCGAAAATAATTGCACTTGCTGACAAACATAAAAAAACGGGTAGCTCAGGCTACCCGTTTTTTATTGTCTTTTCGTGATGATATCGCAGTAAAACTTAAGCAGCATTACGCTGTTTGACTTCTTCATCTAACGATTCAAGCTTCTCTTTCATCTGTTCACGACAGATATTCGCTAGCTCGCGAATGCCCTCTTTACCATAGCCTTCTGTACTGATTGGAGGTAGCATTTCAACAATCACATGACCATTGTTCCAACGGTTCAGCTTAATTTTATTCGTCGAGCTACATACGATAGGAATGATTGGCGCACCTGCACCAATTGCCGCATGAAAAGCACCTGTTTTGAATGGCAGCAAACCACGCCCACGAGAACGCGTGCCTTCTGGGAACATCCACACCGAAACATCACTTTCTTTCATGCTGCTCACGACCTGATCGATAGTACCTTTTGCTTTAGAGCGATTCGCTCGGTCAATCAGGATGTTACCCGTAAGCCAGTAAAGCTGACCAAACAGTGGCATCCAAGCCAAGCTCTTTTTACCTACTGTCACAACTTTCGGGGTCACAGCAGCAGAAACAGTAAACATGTCCCAGTTGTTCTGGTGGTTAGCAATGTAAACATGTTGTCCGCGTGAATACGCATCTTCAGGGATACGCAGCTCTAACTTAATCCCAAATACACGAGACATCTTGGCAAACAAGCGGCCAAAAGTGAAAACGTGCTTAGGGTTTCGGGGGCTTAACAGGCAGTAACCACAACCACCAATAAACATAACAATCGCAAAGATAGCGACAGCAAATACACGTAACAGTGCAATCATTCTTGTTCTCCAGGAACCGGCTTTTGCCAGATACAGCTATTAATTTCTCTCTTTCCATAAAGGATAACTATGGTCATGAGAGTGATATAAAAAAGCCGAAACTCAGGTTTCGGCTCTCTTGATATCCAAGTTACCTGCGGTGCAGTTTAACTTGCCTCGCTCACTCGCTCAATATTTGCGCCAAGTGCAGCCAGTTTATTTTCGATTTTGTCGTAACCGCGGTCAATATGGTAAATACGATCAACGATGGTTTCGCCTTTAGCAATACAGCCCGCAATTACCAAACTAGCCGAAGCTCGTAGGTCGGTTGCCATGACTTGCGCACCACTTAATGACTCAACATCACCACAGATAACGGTGTTGCCTTCAATCTCGGCTTTCGCGCCCATACGCATCAATTCTGGTACGTGCATAAAGCGGTTTTCAAAGATAGTCTCAGTGATTACGCCGCCGCCTTTAGCCATCATGTTTAGTAGCGTAAATTGCGCTTGCATATCGGTCGGGAAGCCTGGATGCGGCGCTGTACGTACACTCACTGCTTTCAGCTCGCGATCGGTCATATCAACTGAAATCCAATCTTCACCCGTTTCGACAAGCGCGCCAGCTTCTTCTAGCTTGGCTAAAACCGCTTCAAGCAAATGAGCGTTAGTATTACGACATACTACTTTACCGCCAGATACCGCAGCAGCGACAAGGAATGTTCCCGTCTCAATACGGTCGGCAACCACGTTGTGTTTACAACCACCTAGGCGCTCAACACCTTCAATCGTGATCGTATCTGTGCCTGCACCAGAAATTTTTGCACCAAGCTTATTTAGGAAATCCGCTGTATCTACAATTTCAGGTTCACGCGCCGCGTTGTCTAGCGTTGTAGTGCCTTCAGCAAGTGCTGCAGCACACATGATGGTGATCGTCGCGCCTACGCTGACTTTATCCATCACGATGTGCGCACCTTTTAGACGACCATCAACCTCAGCTTTAACGTAACCATCTTCAAGCGTAATCGTTGCGCCAAGCTGCTCTAGGCCAGAAATATGCAGATCAACAGGACGAGCACCGATAGCACAACCGCCAGGTAGAGAAACCTGACCTTGACCAAATCGCGCTACGAGCGGACCCAAAGCCCAAATAGAAGCACGCATGGTTTTCACCAAATCATACGGTGCGCAGTATTCAGTAATGCTACTTGGATCGACGTGAACAGAACCATTACGGCTTACTTTCGCGCCTAAACGCTTAAGCAGTTCCATGGTTGTATCGATATCACGAAGGTGTGGCACGTTTGCCACTTCTACAGGCTCTTCCGCCAAGATAGACGCAAATAAAATCGGCAGTGCTGCGTTTTTTGCACCGGAAATGGTCACTTCACCAACGAGTGGTTTATCTGACCCAATAACTCGAAACTTTTCCATCAATAAACCTTAAAGCGACATCAGTTTCTTATCACGAGCCCACTCTTCTGGTGTGAACGCTTTAATTGATAATGCGTGAATGTCGTTACGCTGGATGTATTCCATCAGAGGACCATAAATTAACTGCTGCTTCTTAACGCGGCTCATTCCATCGAAACAAGCATCAACAGCAACCACCTCATAGTGGCTACCTTCACCTTTTACATGCACTTCTTGAAGGTTTAGTGCTTCTTCTAATAACTGTTGTACTTTTGCGCTATCCACAATTTACCCCTGATAATTCTGTATGTGTTTGGCCACTAAAGATTCAACATTGCTCAGTTGAAACAAAGTGCGCAGTTGCGCCGGCACGAAACTGAGCATTATATGACAGTTTTGCTTTTTTGCATGCTCTAATAAGTGGATTAACATCACCATTCCTGCAGAGTCGACGCGCTCTATCTCTTTTAACGAGCATTCCAGCTCAGCTTGAGCTGGTTGCCATTGCTGAGCATACGCCCACAATGAGGGCACTGTATCTCTATCAAGTGCCCCTGTTAGCTTAAGAATGTTTTGATCTAATTGCCACTGAGCGGGAGTCTGGGCCATTATTTCTTCGCCTCAAAGCGAACCGGTTCCGCAGCTAATTTTTCTAGATCTTTCGCGACAGATAGAATGCCTTCTTGACGAATTTTGCTATTCCATTCTGACTGTTTGCTAGAGAGTAAACTAATGCCTTCCGCAATCATATCGAACGCTTCCCACTCGCCAGATTTGTTGTCTTTACGCAATTTGAACTCTAGCTTAATGTTTGGACGCGGCGTATCGATGATATCAACTTTAATGCTGGTAATACGCTTAGAGTCATCAATGCTAGGCTCAGGACCAAATTCAATTTGTTGGTCACTGTATTGCGTTAGCACTTGGGCATATGAAGCAATTAAGTACGCGCGAAATGCATCGATAAACTCAAGTACGTCTTCACGTTTCGCTCCTTTTAGGTTTGGACCTAGGAGCTTTAACCCAGCATAGCGGTAGTTGACGTAAGGCATTAGCTCTTCTTCGACAATCACTTTGAGTAAATCTGGGTCTTGTTTGATTTTCGGCTGCTCGGCTTTTAACCTTTCGAACGTGACTTCAGCCACTTGTTTCATCATCTTATAAGGTTCAGTTTTATCCACTTCTGCTGCACTTGTACCAAACGCGCTAAACACAGCACAAACTGAAAGTAATAATCTCGCTAACATAGTTATTCCTTACTTGAATCGTCTGAACCACCTACGCTGTAAAGTACTTGACCAATTAAGTCTTCAAGCACGAGCGCTGATTTGGTGTCTTCGATGGTATCGCCATCGACCAGCATGACTTCATCGTCAAAAACAAAGCCTGGTACTAAACCAATGTATTGCTCACCAATCAAGCCAGACGTCAAAATTTGTACGCTCGACGTTTCTGGGAATTGATTGTATTTGCTATTGATCGATAGACTCACAACAGGTAATAAGTTATCTGGGTTAAGCGAAATATTGCTTACCCGGCCAATCACAACCCCACCCACTTTTACTGGCGAGCGAACTTTTAAACTACCAATATTATCGAACTCAGCTTTGAGGGTGTAAGTATCACCAGAGCCAATGCTTTTTACGTCAGCAACTTGAAAAATCATCACAAGAATCGCGCAAATTCCCGCTAATACAAAGCTGCCAACCCATAATTCAGTTTTACGTGTTTGTTGCATGATTAATTCCCAAACATCAATGCGGTCAGTACAAAGTCTAGTCCTAGTACTGCTAAAGAAGAATGCACAACAGTGCGCGTAGTTGCTCGGCTGATCCCTTCCGAAGTTGGAATAGCATCATAACCATTAAATAGAGCGACCCAAGTAACCGTAATTGCAAACGCAAAGCACTTGATCATACTGTTACCAATATCCTGTCCTAGTTCAACTGAGGACTGCATCGCTGACCAAAAACTGCCATGGTCAACACCTTTCCAGTCAACACCAACAAGCTGGGCGCCCCAAATACCCACTGCCATGAAAATCATAGCCAGCAATGGCATTGAAATAGCACCAGCCCAAAAACGTGGCGCAATCACTCTTTTCAAAGGATCTACCGCCATCATTTCAAGGCTAGAGAGTTGCTCCGTCGCTTTCATCAAACCTATCTCTGCAGTTAACGCAGAGCCTGCACGACCAGCAAACAGAAGTGCAGTGACAACGGGCCCTAATTCACGTAGCAATGAGAGCGCCACCATTTGCCCCAAACTGCCCTCTGCGCCGTAATCCACCAGCACAACATAGCCTTGTAGGCTCAAGACCATACCAATGAACAACCCAGATACGACGATAATCGCCAGAGACTGGACGCCTACGGAATAAAGTTGTTTAACGAGCAGAGGAAAGCTTTTAAGCGGTTGTGGCTTAGTAAACAGTGCCCCAATCAGCATGAAAGTCGCACGACCAAATGCTCCGCAGATGGAGAGCGTTCGTCTACCTAGTGAGGCGACAAAATGCATAAAGTTATCGACCATCAAATAAGTCCTTTTCGATACTTTGAGAAGGGAAGCGAAACGGTACAGGACCATCTGCATCACCTTGTAAGAACTGCTGAACGCGAGGGTCAGGATTCTGATTAAGCTCTTCTGGTGTGCCAAAAGCGATAATTTTGCCATCGGCCATCAGATAAACCCAATCGGCAATACTCATCACTTCAGGCACGTCGTGAGAAACGACTATAGAAGTTAAACCTAACGCTTGATTTAGATTACTAATGAGCTCAACCAAGACACCCATGGTGATTGGGTCTTGTCCGACAAATGGTTCATCATACATGATTAGATCAGGATCCAGGGCGATCGCACGCGCCAACGCAGCGCGTCTAGCCATGCCACCCGATAGCTCGCTCGGCATCAATTGTGCCGCGCCGCGTAGACCGACGGCTTCAAGCTTAAGCAACACCATGGTACGAATCAGCTCTTCAGATAAATTCGTATGCTCTCGCAATGGGAAGGCGACGTTATCAAAGACATTCAAATCAGTGAATAAAGCTCCTGATTGAAACAACATGCTCATTTTCTTTCGAGCATGGTAGAGTTTTTTACGCGAGAGAGAGGGAATATTGTCGCCATCAAACCAGATCTCTCCTTGCTCGGGATACAACTGACCACCAATTAAACGCAGCAGTGTAGTTTTACCTATTCCCGATGGTCCCATAATGGCCGTCACTTTGCCCTCAGGAACATGCAGATCAATACCATCAAAGATCTTGCGCTCTCCCCGTGAAAAAGTGAGGTTGTTCACGGTGACTAAATCGTTGTTCGACATATCATCTCTTCTACTGTCGGAGCGTTGCAACTCACGGCATCATCAACCAGACACACAACGGAGTTGAATTTCACGTTTAATAAAGTAACGTCGGTACATTTATTAGGCTGCAATCATAAGCACATTGGCTTTGAATTTAAAGCACTGTTCAATTAAATAAAGTCGAGTATATACCTGCAATTTTTTGTGGATTACGATCAAATCAGCGCAAAGTGTTTAAATCCTAGACAAGAACTGCTGATTTAAATGAACGACATTTGCATACATTTTCGTTACTAACCTTTAATTTATTCGTCGTTTATCTTCCATTTTAGGCCGCAAAAGGTCAAAATTAGCGGTTATTCATTTTACTTATTTAATACTTAGGAATTCTCATGCTCGAAGCCGTAGCGTTGCTTATAGTCGGTCTTGTTTTGCTCGTATGGAGTGCAGATAAACTTGTTTTTGGTTCTGCAGCGATAGCCCGCAACGTCGGTATTTCACCTCTTGTCATCGGCATGACAATCCTTGCGATGGGCTCTTCTGCGCCAGAGATGATGGTTTCTGCAACCGCAGCCTGGGACGGAAAAACCGATACTGCAGTGGGTAACGTTTTAGGCTCAAACATCGCGAACATCGCGTTAATCCTAGGTATTACAGCACTCATCAAGCCTCTGTCGATTAGCTCCGCGGTCATCCGCCGGGAACTGCCATTAATGATTGCTGTAACAGTACTCGCCGGTATTCTGCTTTGGAATAGCCATCTCGGTTTTTATGAAGGTGTCTTATTGTTTGTACTCTTTGGGGCATTTTTATTTGCTATGTTGCAGATCAGCCGCAAAGAACAAAAATCAGGTGATGTTTTTCTTGATGACCAAGAGTCAGAGATCCCAGAAGGCGTCAGCAACCCTAAAGCGATCATGTGGGTGGTTATTGGCCTGATACTGCTTCCTTTGGCAGCAAGCATGCTAGTGGATAACGCGGTGATTATTGCAAAGTATTTTGGCATGAGCGATCTTGTCATCGGTCTGACTATCATTGCCATCGGCACTAGTCTACCTGAGCTCGCGGCATCGCTTGCTGGTGTTTTAAAAGGTGAAGACGACATGGCCGTCGGTAACATTATTGGCTCGAATGTGTTTAATATTCTGGCCGTAATGGGCATTCCTGGCATCATTAATCCATCGGTACTGAGTGAGTACGCGATGGGACGTGACTTCTGGGTCATGTTAGGCGTTTCACTGTTACTTGTCGCGATGTGTTTGGGTAAATCACGCAGCATTAACCGTATTGAAGGTGCAATCTTGTTTGCATGCTTCCTAGGTTATCAAGTGTACTTATTCGCAAACATGGCCGCTTAATTACCACGATAAATAAGTAGAGAACTGATATGTCCAATCAATTTGATTTTCGCGCTGCTGCTAAACAAGTTCTTGATATCGAAGTTGCTGCTCTGCAAGAGCTGGATACCTACTTTGATGATCAATTTGAGAAAGCGTGCGAACTGATCCTTTCCAACAGCGGCAAAGTAGTCGTTATGGGTATTGGCAAGTCAGGCCACATTGGTAACAAGATTGCTGCGACTCTGGCAAGCACGGGGACTTCTGCGTTTTTCGTTCACCCTGGCGAAGCAGCACATGGCGACTTGGGCATGATCAGCCCTGGAGATATTGTGCTCGCAATTTCTAACTCTGGTGAGTCAAACGAAATTCTGTCTCTATTTCCGGTATTAAAACGCCTGAACATCAAGATAATTAGCATGACAGGCAAGCCAGAATCCAATATGGCAAAACTGTCTGACTTGCACCTGCAAATCACGGTACCTCAAGAAGCTTGCCCACTAGGGTTGGCACCGACCAGCAGTACCACGGCCACATTAGTAATGGGAGACGCATTAGCCGTAGCCCTACTTCAAGCGCGTGGTTTTTCTGCCGAAGATTTTGCCCTATCTCATCCAGGTGGCGCGTTAGGGAGAAAACTGCTGCTTAAGTTGTCTGATATTATGCACTTTGGAGAAGCGTTACCTAAAGTTTCTCCAAACGCATTGATTCGCGATGCCCTGCTTGAAATTTCAGAAAAAGGGCTAGGCATGACCGCTATCGTCGATGAGCACGATGCTATGCTTGGTATATTCACCGATGGTGATTTACGTCGCACCTTAGACAAACGCATTGATATTCATACGACCGCGATTGGCGAAGTCATGACGACAAATCCAACCACAGCGCACCCTGATATGCTAGCGGTTGAAGGTTTGAACTTGATGCAGAATAAAAATATTAACGCTCTGATTTTATGTAAAGACGAAAAAATTGTGGGCGCACTGAACATGCACGATTTACTAAAAGCTGGCGTGATGTAATATCAGCACAAACATTTAAATCATTTATTACACAAATAAAGGCAATGGTCAGGGAAGTACTGAGCTAAACGATAGGCCTTCATTATATGAGTTTTACTCGCCTTATTTATTTGCTCTTGATCTTCGTTGTCGCATGGTGCGGTTATTACCTACTGACCCCAAAAGGCAACGACGCAATTCAAGTAGCACCAGATTCTGAACTGCCCATGTTCAGTGGTACTGGACTGGAAAACATCACCTATGGTGAAGATGGTGTCCGCAGTTACATCATCCGCTCCACGAACTTAGACCATTATGCTAAGAGTGGAGATACCATTTTTAATAACCCGACTTTGATGGTTTACCGTGAAGGTAGCGTCATTGAATGGAAGGTGACGGCCACAAGAGCCGTGTTAGATGAAGACCAAGTCTTAACGTTATATGACAAGGTCTTAATGCAAAATCTTCTGCCTGGTGCGAGCTTTGATACCATGGCAACAGACAAGTTAGTCATTAATCTAACCAATCGTGATTTTAAAGCCGATCAACAGGTCATGTTGGTTGGGCCACAATTTGAAACTACTGGAGGCGCAATGCAAGGCAACTTAAAGCAGCATACCGCAACTCTGACAGACGAAGTTCAAGGTCGATATGAAACCGTTACACCTTAGCCTACTGGCACTGGTATTGGCGGCGCCTCAAGCGCTGGCACTTAAGTCGGATACTCAACAACCGGTTTACATTAACTCTGACACCCAACAGGTGGATATGAAGAGTAACCAGGTTATTTTTAAAGGCGATGTATCTCTTAAGCAAGGTAGCATCAATATCGATGCTGATAGAATCGTGGTAACGCGCGATCCTAAAACCGAAGCCATCAAACAGATTCAAGCATTTGGTAAACCTGCGAAGTTTTCTCAGCTGATGGACGATGGTAAGACACTGAGTGGTCAAGCTGTGGAGCTGGATTACCGTATTTCTACAGACGAATTGACCATGAAAGGTCAAGCGCAACTGGCACAAGACAACAACACTATTAAAGGTTCTTCGATTCGTTACCAAATTGGTAAACAAAAGCTAGTCGCTGATAGCTCTAAGGAAGAGCGCGTTACGACCATTTTGCAACCCAATCAGATAGAGAACTAATATGGCAGTACTGAGTGCGAAAAACTTGGCGAAAAGCTACAAAAAGCGCAAAGTCGTAACCGATGTTAGCTTGGAAGTTGAATCTGGTCAGATTGTTGGGCTGCTAGGCCCAAACGGCGCAGGTAAAACCACCTCGTTTTATATGATTGTCGGCTTAGTGCCACGAGATGAAGGCACCATCACCATTGATGATAAAGACATCAGTATTCTGCCGATGCACAGTCGTTCGCGTCTCGGGATTGGCTACCTTCCGCAAGAAGCGTCGATTTTCCGTAAGCTGTCGGTAGAAGATAACATCATGGCTGTACTCGAAACTCGTCAAGAAATGACACGTGAAGAGCGCCAAGATAAGCTGGAAGATTTGTTGGAAGAATTCCACATCCAGCACATCAGAACCAGTGCGGGTATGGCACTATCAGGGGGTGAGCGACGCAGGGTGGAAATCGCTCGCGCTTTAGCAGCCAACCCTCAATTCATTTTGTTGGATGAACCTTTCGCAGGTGTTGACCCAATTTCGGTTAATGACATCAAGAAAATCATCGAGCATCTACGCGATCGCGGCCTCGGAGTGTTAATCACTGACCATAACGTGCGTGAAACACTGGACGTATGCGAAAAAGCCTATATCGTAAGCCAAGGGCACCTAATTGCATCGGGAACTCCGGCAGAAGTTCTCAATAATGAACAGGTGAAACAAGTTTATCTCGGCGAACAATTCCGTCTATGATTATATTAGGAACGGTAAGATTCTGAGCATTACAAGGTAAGTAACACTGAATGAAACCTTCATTACAACTCAAGCTAGGTCAACAGTTAGCCATGACGCCACAGTTGCAACAAGCGATTCGCTTACTGCAACTGTCGACACTCGATCTTCAACAGGAAATCCAAGAAGCCTTGGATTCAAACCCATTATTGGAAGTTGAAGAAGGCCAAGATGAGCCTCTAGCAAACGGTGAAGATAAGTCAGCGGTCGAGGCTGCTGATAGCAACAGTGCTAACGAACCAGCAGACATTGACGTTCCAGACAGTTCAGACGTAATTGAGAAGTCAGAGATCAGCTCTGAACTTGAAATCGATACCACTTGGGATGACGTCTACAGCGCGAATACCGGTAGCACTGGCTTAGCTCTTGACGATGATATGCCCGTCTACCAAGGCGAAACCACGGAATCATTGCATGACTACCTAATGTGGCAGCTTGACCTGACACCATTTAGTGAAACCGATCGTACGATTGCATTAGCGATTATTGACGCTGTTGACGACTACGGTTACCTAACCCTATCTCCTGAAGAAATTCATGAGAGCTTCGATAACGAAGAGATTGAGTTAGACGAAGTAGAAGCCGTTCGTAAACGTATTCAGCAGTTCGATCCGCTCGGTGTGGCATCACGCAACTTACAAGAGTGCCTACTGCTACAGCTAGCGACTTTCCCAGAAGACACACCGTGGCTTGCTGAAGCCAAAATGATTCTTGCGGATCATATTGATCACCTGGGGAACCGTGATTACAAGCTCGTCATCAAAGAGACTAAGCTGAAAGAAGCCGATCTCCGTGAAGTCCTCAAACTTATCCAGCAGTTAGATCCTCGTCCCGGTAGCCGTATCACACCGGATGATACCGAGTACGTAATTCCAGATGTGTCCGTTTTTAAAGACAACGGCAAATGGACCGTTTCTATCAACCCAGATAGCGTTCCAAAATTAAAAGTAAATCAACAATATGCTCAATTAGGCAAAGGCAATAGCGCGGATAGCCAGTACATCCGCAGCAATTTGCAAGAGGCAAAATGGTTAATTAAGAGCTTAGAGAGTAGAAACGAGACGCTACTCAAAGTTGCAAGATGTATTGTTGAACATCAACAAGATTTCTTCGAGTATGGTGAGGAAGCCATGAAGCCAATGGTACTAAATGATGTAGCCTTGGCAGTGGACATGCATGAATCCACGATTTCTCGTGTAACAACACAAAAATTTATGCATACACCACGTGGCATTTTTGAATTGAAGTACTTCTTCTCTAGCCATGTTAGTACTGACAACGGCGGAGAATGTTCGTCAACAGCAATTCGCGCACTCATTAAAAAACTGGTCGCAGCAGAGAATACTGCTAAGCCATTGAGTGATAGCAAGATTGCTGCTCTTCTGGCTGACCAAGGGATTCAGGTCGCGAGACGTACGATAGCCAAATATCGAGAATCCTTGGGAATTGCCCCTTCAAGTCAGCGTAAACGCCTATTATAAGGCACTAACTGAAAAGGAAAGTCTATGCAAATCAATATTCAAGGCCATCACGTTGATCTTACCGATTCAATGCAAGACTATGTAAATTCTAAGTTTCAGAAGCTCGAAAGGTTCTTCGACCATATCAATCAAGTACATGTTGTACTAAAAGTTGAAAAAATCACTCAAATCGCGGAAGCTACGCTTCATATAAATCAAGGCGAAATCCACGCATCAGCTGATGACGAAAATATGTATGCCGCGATCGATTCGCTGGTAGATAAATTGGTTCGCCAACTCAATAAGCACAAAGAAAAACTAAACAGTCATTAATCATGCAACTGAGCGAAATACTGTCATTGGACTGCACCAAGAGTGCGGTCCACTGCACGAGTAAAAAACGCGCCCTTGAAATGATCAGCCGCATCGTGGCTGATCAAACGGGCCAAGATTCTACCGAACTGTTCGAGTGCATGCTCAACAGAGAGAAAATGGGCAGTACTGGTATCGGAAACGGTATTGCGATCCCACACGCTAGAATGCAATCGAGCGACAAGGCTATTGCTGTCTTGCTGCAATGTGATGAAGCAATTGAATTCGATGCGATTGATAATCGACCTGTCGACCTTCTTTTTGCGCTCCTTGTACCAGAAGAACAGTGCAAAGAGCACCTCAAGACTCTATCCTCTATGGCAGAACGTCTGAGCGATAAGCAAGTATTGAAACTACTGCGCAATGCTCAGAGTGATGAAGAACTTTACGACATCATGATTCACCAATAAGCAGGACGGACATCATGCGACTAATCGTGGTTAGCGGGCACTCAGGTGCCGGTAAGAGTATTGCGCTGCGCGTACTGGAAGACTTAGGTTACTACTGTGTTGATAACCTCCCAGTGAATTTGCTGGACGCATTTGTTCATTCTGTTGCTGACAGCAAGCAGAATGTTGCAGTAAGCATTGATATTCGCAATATCCCTAAAAAGCTAAAAGAACTGACTGGAACACTGGAGCAGTTGAAAACAGAGCTTGATGTGACCGTGCTTTTCTTGGACGCCAATAAGGAAACGCTACTCAAACGCTACAGCGAAACACGCCGAATCCACCCTTTGTCCTTAGGTGGCACCTCTCTCTCTCTTGACCAAGCCATCGAGCGTGAGAAAGAAATTTTAACGCCACTTAAAGCGCATGCCGATCTTGTACTGAACAGCAGTGGACAATCTTTGCATGAGTTGAGTGAAACCGTGCGTATGCGTGTTGAAGGCAGGGATCGCAAAGGGCTTGTTATGGTATTTGAGTCTTTTGGCTTCAAATATGGCCTGCCTTCCGATGCCGATTACGTATTCGACGTTCGCTTCTTGCCCAACCCACATTGGGAACCAGCGTTGCGCCCACTTACGGGTTTGGATGCCCCTATCGCCGCATTTTTGGAGCAGCACCAATCGGTGTTAAGTTTGAAATACCAAATTGAAAACTTTATAGAGAATTGGTTACCTCTGCTCGAGAAAAACAACCGCAGCTATTTGACCGTTGCAATAGGTTGTACCGGTGGTAAACACCGTTCGGTGTACTTAACTCAGCAAATCGGAGAGTACTTCGCCAATAAAGGACACCAAGTGCAAATTCGCCATACCTCACTAGAGAAAAACACTAAGGAGTAGCTGTGGAGTTAAGTCGTAAAGTATTGATTCAAAATCGCCTTGGCTTACATGCTCGCGCAGCCGTCAAACTGGTCGAACTGGCCCAGAGCTTTGAAGCGGTCATCACTATCGATAATGAAGAAGACAAAACCGCCACAGCAGACAGCGTAATGGGTTTATTAATGCTTGAGTCTGCTCAAGGACAGTACGTCACAATCCACGCTGCGGGTGAGCAAGCAGAAGAAGCACTGGATGCCGTTTGCCACTTAATCGAAGATAAATTTGATGAAGGCGAGTAATTTACTCGCTTTTTTATTACCTCTCACTCCCCTTCCCCTGACTGCGCCAATAAATAAATTTGCTTAGTATCATAAGTTGTTATTAAAAGGCGCCTAGAATTAAGTTATTATTCAACGCATTGTAAATATCAGGAATTGGGAGGAATGAATGGCAGAGCAAATTGAATTCGACCAAGCTCACCAAGCCCTCCAAGAAGTCACAGAAGCGCTAGAAAATGGCCGCTTCGTCCATGTTCGTCGTCAGTTACAGGACATGGAACCTGAGGATATCGCTCACCTTTTAGAAGCCTCTCCACGCAAAAGCCGTGAAGTTCTCTGGCAACTCACCGACCCTGAAGACTACGGTGAAATCCTCGACGAACTGAACGAAGACGTCAAAGATAGTCTCGTATCCAAAATGGCACCAGAAGCGCTTGCAGAAGCGACAGAAGGCATGGATACCGATGACGTGGCTTATGTACTGCGTAGCTTGCCAGACAACCTGTCACGCGAAGTCCTGTCGCAAATGGACTCCTCTGACCGTCTGCGTGTCGAAACCGCCCTGTCCTACCCAGAAGACACTGCAGGTGGACTGATGAACACCGACGTTATCACGATTCGTGGTGACGTAGATGTGGACGTGGTTTTACGTTATCTGCGTATGAAAGGTGAACTACCAGAAGCAACGGATGCACTTTATGTCATTGATGAAGAAAGCAAACTGATTGGTGAACTACCCATTACTCTGCTGATCACGACCCAGCCTGATGTCAAAATTGTCGACATCATGGAAGATGCTGACGAAGCGATCACTGTCGATACCAGTGATTCAGATGTTGCTAGTCTGTTCGAACGTCGTAACTGGGTCTCTGCTCCTGTCGTAGACGAGAATCAGCATCTCGTTGGCCGTATCACTATCGATGACGTAGTTGACGTTATCCGTGAAGATGCCGAACACTCGATGATGAGTATGGCAGGTATGGACGATGACGAAGATACCTTCGCACCCGTTGTAAAATCAGCTCGCAAACGCAGTATCTGGCTTGGGGCCAACGTGTTGGCCGCACTCGCTGCCGCTTCTGTTTCTAACATGTTTGAAGCCACGCTAGACCAGATGGCGGCCATTGCCGTATTGATGACGATTGTTCCTTCCATGGGTGGTGTCGCTGGTAACCAAACCGTCGCACTAGTGATTCGTGGTCTTGCTCTTGGTCATATCGGTGACTCGAACAAACGAGAACTGTTGATGAAAGAAGCCTCGATCGGTTTACTCAACGGCATCATGTGGGCGCTGATTATTGGCGGCATTGTTGTCGCTTGGAAAGGTAACTGGATGCTAGGAGGAATCATTTCCGCCGCGATGCTGACTAACTTATTGGTCGCTGGGGTTGCCGGAGTAACGATTCCAATCCTCTTAAAGAAAATGAACATCGACCCAGCTTTAGCTGGTGGTATGGCGTTAACGACCGTAACGGATGTAATTGGTTTATCAGTATTCTTAGGGCTTGCCACAATACTGATTACCTAACTGCAAAAACTAAAAAGCCTGATGAACACATCAGGCTTTTTTAATTCTGAATTAGGAAAGCTTACTCACCTGCAACTTTCATCGCATCCAGTAAGATTGAACCCGTTTGAATTTGCGAGCGCGTTTCAACGTCGCTACCTACGGCAACAATCTTATTGAACATGTCCTTCAGATTACCAGCGATGGTAATTTCCGATACTGGGTATTGGATTTCGCCGTTCTCAACCCAAAAGCCTGCAGCACCGCGAGAGTAATCACCTGTTACCACGTTCACGCCTTGCCCCATCACTTCTGTCACTAACAAACCAGTGCCGAGCTCTTTGAGCATTTGTTCGAAGTTTTGACCAGTCGATTTCACGTACCAGTTATGGATGCCACCAGCGTGACCTGTCGGCGCCATCTTCATTTTACGTGCGGCATAACTGGTTAACAGGTAAGTCGCTAGCACACCGTCAGTGATGATCTCACGATCTTGAGTGTACACGCCTTCGCTATCGAAGGGGCTTGACGCCAAACCACGTAATACATGTGGACGCTCCGAGATATTGAACCACTCAGGAAGCACTTGCTTACCAAGATGATCAAGTAGAAAAGAAGATTTACGGTACAGGTTACCACCGCTGATCGCCATAACAAGGTGACCAATCAAGCCAGTTGCAACATCAGCAGCAAACATGATTGGGTATTTACCTGTCTTTAGGCGCTGCGCATCTAAACGGTTAATCGTATTCTCTGCCGCCTTACGACCCACTGTTTCTGGTGTCCATAAGTCATCGCGATGACGTGCCACTGTGTAGCTGTAATCACGCTCCATTTCGCCATTTTGACCAACGCCAATCACACAACAGCTGGTACTGTGGCGGCTAGACGCATAGCTTGCTAATAAGCCATGGCTGTTACCATACACTTTTACACCGTAGTGGCTATCATAACTCGCGCCATCACTTTGCTTGATTGCACTGTCATAACTTAACGCTTCTTTCTCAGCGGCGATCGCCACATCGGCAGCATAATCGGGATCAGGGGCGTCTGGGTGGAAAAGATCAAGCTCAGGGATCTCTTGCACCATGTATTCTTTGGCTGCGGGCCCTGCAAATGGATCTTCAGATGTGTAATGTGCAATATCCAGCGCCGCAATAACGGTTTGCTCGATAGCAGCTTCACTTAAATCAGACGTGGAAGCACTGCCTTTACGTTGACCTCGGTAAACGGTAATGCCCAGCGCACCATCGCTGTTGAACTCGACATTTTCTACCTCGCCCATGCGAGTAGATACACTTAAACCAGTGCTTTTGGTAATTGCGACTTCGGCGGCGTCAGATTTTGCCGATGCAAGCTTTAAGGCTCTTGCGACGGCTTGCTCTAGCTCGGTACGTTGCTCAGCAACCTGCTGTTTAATATCCATTGTCTTTCACATCTTGTCTTTGATGAACAATAGGATAACAAGAATTTCGCTTTCTCCCCACGATTCTTGTTAAAATAGTCATAATATTAATCAAAACACAGGCAACTGAAATGGCACGTAAGAATCAAAAAGCGCCATGGGAACCAGAAGAAGAGATCATCTGGGTAAGCAAATCCGAGATGAAGCGAGACATGGAAGAACTGCAAAAGCTAGGTGAGGAGCTTGTCGGCCTCAAACCTGCAGTTCTCGAAAAGTTTCCATTGAGCGAAGACCTGCGAGAGGCAATTGCAGACGCACAACGCTTTAAAAACGAAGCACGTCGTCGCCAATTACAACGTATTGGTAAGTTGATGCGTTATGAAGATCCAGAGCCAATCCAAGCGGCGTTGGATAAGATTCGTAACAAGCACTCTCAATTAACAGCGGTATTCCACAAGCTTGAAGCATTGCGTGATCGCGTGGTGGAAGAAGGCGACAAAGCCATTGATGACGTAATGGAAATGTACCCAGAAGCGGATCGTCAGCGTCTACGCCAATTGGCTCGCCAAGCAGCGAAAGAGAAAAAAGCAGGGAAACCAGCAAAAGCGTACCGCGAAATCTTCCAGATCCTAAAAGGTCTCAACGAAGAAGAGTTTTAATTCGACGGCTCGATTCCAACGAGCATTCAATTAACGAAAAAAGCAGACATGATGTCTGCTTTTTTTATCTTTTACTTAAATGTCAGCGTTACACCAAGCGATTAATACGCTCTCCGCGCTCGAAAGCGTCAATGTTCTCAATCAAGATTTCCACTAAACGTTGAATCGAAGAGTCACTGCCCCATGCAACATGCGGTGTAAGTAACAAATTAGGTAAACCCATATTGGCAATCAGCGGATTGCTCTCATCAGCAGGTTCTTGTGTAAAAACATCAAAACCAGCCGCAGCAATTTCTCCCTGTTTTAGGGCATCCACCAGCGCTTGCTCATTCACCAAGCCTCCACGCCCCGTATTAATTAGAATGGCGTTAGGCTTCATTTGCTGTAATTCTGCTTGACCAATCAAATTCTGAGTATGCTTGTTGAGCGGACAGTGCAAAGTCAACGCATCAGAGCGTTTCAATACTTCCTCAAACGGCACATAACCAGGTCGGCATTCTGATGCACCTTTACGCTCAGCAAAGATCACCTGCATGCCTAGCGCATCAGCTAACTGTGCTGTCGCTTGCCCTAAAGCGCCGCTGCCAATAACACCTAACGTGCTACCACCTATATCCCCGATTGGGTGCGTAAAAAAGCAAAACTGCTTATTACGCTGCCATTCGCCAGCGGCAATATCTTGATGGTAACCAAATAAATTTCGGCGTAAAGCAAACAGCATCGCAATCACGTGCTCAGGCACCGAACGCGTCGCGTAACCACGTACATTGGCAACCGCAATATCATGCTTAGCACAGTAGTCCACATCGACGTTGTTAAAACCAGTTGCAGCAACCGCGATCATCCGCAATTGTGATAGTTGCTCTAATACATTTTGGTCAAGCAGGACTTTATTGCTAATCACGATATCTGCATCTGCTAACCTTTCTATTACCTGCTCTGGCGCGGTTAAGTCGTACTCACGCCAGTGGTGCTGAAAGCTAGGTCGTGGGATCTCAATATGTTCTGGGATGGTCGCTCGGTCCAAAAATACGATGGTCGGCAAAGACATAACAACTCCTTGTTCACGGCTGAAAGACAGGATACATCAACCACAGTAACGAAATAGCGAACTAGAAAGAACCGTTGTTGACTGCGGTTGGCATTAAGGGTGTGGCAACGTTTTATAATCAGGCAATGTACGTTCTGGCGAAAAATAGTTAAAGATCGCCGCCTCGACTTCAGGATAAAAGTCACAGGGTACAAAAATACTGCTCAGCTGATCCGTGGCTGGGTGATAAAAACTTAGCTCCGCAGCGTGCAGCTCTAAACGTTCTGAAAACTGATACGCCTCTTCAGTTGCATAAAATTCATCACCCACAATTGCATGACCAATCGCCATCAAATGCACGCGCAACTGATGCGATCGACCAGTAATGGGCAGTAGTCGCACAACGGTCGTATGGGTGCCATCAGGGTGCACTTCACGCTTCACCACTTGGAATAAAGTTTGAGATGGCTTGCCGTCGTCGAAGCATACTTTTTGTCGCGGACGGTTTGGCCAATCACAAATTAATGGAAGGTCAATATTCCCTTCTTGCGGCTCGACATGCCCCCAAACACGTGCGTAATACACCTTGTGGGTGAGACGATATTGGAACTGCTTTTTTAATGCTCGCTCCGAAGGTTTGTTTTTCGCCAGCAGCATCAACCCTGATGTCGACATATCCAAGCGATGCACTACTTGGATTTCTGGATGCACTTCCTTGAGGCGGCTCCACATGCTGTCGTAATGCTCTGCAAGTCGACCAGGAACAGACAGTAACCCAGATGGCTTATTCACAGCCAGAATGTCGTCATCCTCAAAAACGATATCGACCCAAGGATCGGTGGGAGGGGTATATTCAAGCATTGCCATGGGAGATCTCTACAAAATAAAAACGCCGCGATTATATACCCAAATAGCACCCAAATGCAGGGTGCTGAAGAAAAGTTCAAACCAATAAAACAAAGTCAATCCTTTAGCATAAAAACTAAAAATAGCATGTTGTAAATTTAGTTTGACAACAAGACGCATAACTGAATAGAGTGCTAGATGCACACAGCATGATATTCGCAAAGAATACTTAAAATAAATACATCAAAACACAGCATTTAAAAGACATTACCGTTGCGCAGTATAGGGCGAGCGCTCAGCTTGTCATGTACTGCGGTATGTATCTCTTTAGAAAGATACATAAGATAAAAAGGACAATAAGCAATGGACTCCGCCGTTATAGATAAACCCCAATCCAAACTTTCCTTATTTTTTCGTTCGCTAGGCCCCGGCATATTAATGGCATCTGCTGCGGTCGGTGGCTCTCACCTCGTCGCATCAACCAAAGCTGGTGCGATTTATGGCTGGCAATTGGCTGCACTGATTCTGCTCGTAAACCTGTTTAAATACCCTTTTTTCCGAGCGGGCGTACAGTACACCATGGGGACAGGGCTCACCTTGGTTGAGGGCTACGCGAAATTAGGTCGGCCTTATCTATGGCTATTTCTATTTCTGAGCGTGGTCTCAGCCGTAATCAATACCGCCGCTTTGTTGATGTTTAGTGCTAGCTTGCTGGGCTACTTCATTCCGTTTTCACTATCAATGGCATCACTCAGTATCATTGTGATTGTCACCTGCCTGATCATATTATTTGCTGGCCATTACAAAGCGCTCGATACGCTATCTAAGGTGATCATGTCGGTGTTAACCATCGCGACTTTACTTGCCGTTTCTATCGCCTTTGGTAACCCTGTTGAGCAAGTGGCCAACTTCGAGCCACCGTCACCTTGGTCGATTGCGGCAATTGGCTTTATCGTCGTAACAATGGGCTGGATGCCAGCACCGATAGAGATCTCCTGCTTGACCTCTGCGTGGTTAAAACGCCAATCAAGCCAGCAAGAAGTAACGTATCGCTCTGCTCTATTTGACTTTAATGTCGGTTACATTGGCACGGCTTTTCTTGCCATTATCTTTGTATCGTTAGGTTCTTTGATGCTCTATGGCTCTGGCGTTGCACTTGAAAGCTCAGGCGTTGGCTTCTCCCACCAATTGGTTGGCTTATATGCGGCAACAATTGGCGAATGGTCTCGTTACTTAATCGCGGTAATTGCGTTTTTCTGTATCTTTGGCAGCACGATTACCGTTATTGATGGCTACTCACGCGTTATTTCTGACTCTCAACGTCTACTGCGCTCACAACCAGACACTAACCCTAAAGCCACGTCAGCGATCATGCTGGTGGTCGCCTTACTTGCATTAGGTATTGTGGTTTTCTGGGCTTCTGCGTTATTGCCTATGCTGAACTTTGCGATGATCCTCGCCTTTATGACCACGCCATTCTTTGCTCTGCTAAATTACACATTAGTGAGCAAAACCGAGTTACCTGAACCTTTGGCTGTTGGACCTAAATTGAAGTGGTTGTCGATTGCAGGCCTGATTTACTTGTTTGGCTTCTTGGCTGTATTTATCTGGTGGAAATGGTTGATGTAAATGAGTTAGCTATGAGTGAGTAATGCATTCTGCATAAAGAAACTAAACCGCAAATAAAGAAAAAGGTCTTCAACTGAAGACCTTTTTTAATGAACAATAAATGCTTACTTAGTTGTGGCTCACCACAATCAAACGTAGCGAATCGAGCTGCACTTGAGCTTGGTTGATGTAACCAGTGAGCTCCTTAATTTGTGCATCAATGGCTTCAATTTCTTCATCACGAATATTTGGGTTTACCGCTTTCAGTGCTTGCAAACGCTCAAGTTCTGCATTCAAGCTATGCTGCATATCTTGATGAGCTTGCTTGCGTACTTCCTCAACCTTCGCTTCGATAAGACTATCCCCCGCTTCAATTAAGCGGTGTACGTCTTTCTGTACCGACGTGACCAACTTGCTACCTAAGTGACGGTTTACAGGGCTGAGCTGGCGGTTAAAGCTTTCAAATTCCACTTGAGCAGACAAATCATTACCACGCGAGTCCATCATCAAACGGATTGGCGTTTTCGGTAAGAAGCGCGCGATACCACTGCGTTTTGGCGCTTGCGCATCTACCGCGTAAATCAACTCAAGAAGAATGGTCCCAACTGGTAACGCTTTGTTTTTCAGTAGAGATACCGCAGACGTCCCCACCCCTTCACTCATCAGAAGATCGATACCACCCTGGATCATTGGGTGCTCCCAACTGATAAAGTGCATATCTTCACGAGACAAAGCCGTATCACGATCAAACGTGATCGTCGCTCCTTCGTATGGCAGACCTGGGTAGCTTGGTACCATCATGTGCTCAGATGGGGTCACAATCAGTGCGTTTTCACCTTTATCGTCTTGGTTCAAACCAATCGTATCGAAAAGAGAAAGTGCGAAGGTGACCAAATTGGTATCACCGTCGGTTGATTCAATTTTCTCAACGATTTGTTGAGCTTTTTCTCCGCCATTTGAATGCATTTCTAACAGGCGATCACGGCCTTGCTCCAATTGGGATTTCAGCTCTTTATTCATTTTTGCGGACGCTTCAATGATCTCATCTAGCGTGCTGGTATCACCAGAAGCAAGGATTTCAATCAAGTCATCAGAGTACTTATCGTAAACGGCACGGCCTGTTGGGCAGGTTTCCGCAAAGGCGTTCAGGCCTTCATCGAACCAACGCGCTAGGATCGCTTGCGAGGTACCTTTCAGGTAAGGAACATGAATGTCGATGTCGCGATTTTGACCGATACGGTCCAAACGACCGATACGTTGCTCAAGCAAGTCAGGGTTGAACGGCAAGTCAAACATGACTAATTGGTTGGCAAACTGGAAGTTACGGCCTTCAGAGCCGATTTCACTACAGATAAGAACCTGTGCACCACCTTCTTCTTGCGCAAAGTAAGCGGCTGCTTTGTCACGCTCAAGGATCGACATACCTTCATGGAAGACGGTCGCACGAATGCCTTCACGCTCACGCAGCGCTTGCTCCAATTGCAGAGCCGTACTTGCACGAGAGGCAATCACCAGAATTTTCTCGCTGCGCTTCTCTTTTACCTTTTCAAGTAACCAATTCACGCGCGAGTCAAACTGCCACCAGCTTGCATCATCGCCTTCAAATTCTTGGAAGATCTCTTCTGGGTAAAGGTTCTTCATTGCACGTGCTTCCGAACTCATCTTACCGCCGATCATCCCAGCAACACGCATTGACGTGGTGTATTGCGGTGGAATATCCATTGGCATCAGGTGCACGTTACGCGCAGGGAACCCTTTGATAGCCGCACGTGTGTTACGGAACAGAACACGTCCCGTACCGTGACGATCCATCAAGTTGTCGATCAACTCTTGGCGCGCTGACGCTTTATCTTCTTCGTCCGCTTCACTTTCGATAATGCGGAAAAGTGGTTCTACGTCTTGTTCAGACAACAATTCAGTAATCTGGTTTTTCGCTTCATCAGGCAGTTTTTCACCAGAGAAAAGTGAAGTAATCGCATCCGCTACAGGTGCGTATTGCTCTTCTTCCTCGACAAACGCTTCATAATCGTAGAAACGGTCAGGATCCAGCAAGCGCAGACGAGCAAAGTGGCTCTCACGACCAAGCTGTTCTGGCGTTGCCGTCAGTAGCAGTACGCCCGGAGTGCGTTCAGCCAAGCCTTCCACTACTTGGTATTCACGGCTCGGTTTATCTTGGCTCCACTCAAGGTGATGCGCTTCATCGACAACTAATAGGTCCCATTCGCCTTCCAGTGCTTGTTCAAAACGCTTGCGGCTCTTGCGTAGGAAGTCCAAAGAACACAGCACGTATTGCTGGGTATCAAATGGGTTTTCTGCATCCGCGAATGCTTCGATACAACGCTCTTCGTCAAAGATAGAGAAATGCAGGTTGAAACGACGCATCATCTCAACCAGCCATTGATGTTGCAGTGTTTCAGGCACCACAATCAAAATACGTTCTGCACGGCCAGACAGCACTTGCTGGTGGATGATCATGCCCGCTTCGATGGTTTTACCCAAACCAACTTCATCCGCCAGTAATACGCGTGGCGCGTGGCGACGGCCAACTTCGTGCGCGATGTAAAGCTGATGAGGGATCAAACCTGCACGCATACCACATAGGCCACGCATTGGGCTCTTATGCTGCTCAAACTGGTTGGTTAGCGCACGATAACGCAGAACAAAGTTGTCCATGCGATCGATTTGACCGGCGTACAACTTATCTTGAGGTTTATTAAAACGAATTTGGTTGCTCAGAAAAATCTCACGCAGAACAACGGCGGTTTCTTGCGTGTCTTCACGAGTACCGAAATAGGTGTATAGACCTTCATCTTCCAGTACTTCTTCAACTTTTAGAGACCAACCTTCTTGGCAGTCGATGACATCACCAACGTTAAAGGTGACTCGGGTAACAGGTGCATCGTTACGTGCGTAAACTCGGTTTTCCTCTGACGCTGCAAACATCAATGTCACAGTACGAGCATCCATTGCTACAACGGTACCTAAACCTAAATCGCTTTCCGTATCGCTAATCCAGCGCTGCCCCAAAGCAAATGTCATGAATTGACTACCTCGTTATTAGTTCTTGATTCGTGTTTCTTGTTGGTCTACTCATGCCCGTAGGCATGGGTAATAGTTTAGATCTGATTCTGGCTTCTGCTATGCCGATAGCATTCGTCATTCCAGTATGAACTGAGTATTTTTAAGCCAGCTCAACATGATAAATCGGACGTAGCCTATACGCAGAAAAAGGTCGCTAATCTTACTTGAAGCTGTGATTTAGGTCACGCCGAAACCGCATCAAGCGGAAACTTTTTTTCCCAAACTATAAATGCAATCAAATTGTAAAATACTCATGCCAATTATTAAGTTGTAGAACGTAAATATTACGTATACTTCTAGTGAGGGGCGTTTAAAACCATTGCATATGATTTAAGCGCGTTAGTACACGATTAGGATCAACACGGGTTTGCAGTAAGTTGTCTTGCTACTCGGTTGCACACTAACCGACATCAGCCCGACAACCTCTATTGCAAGCAATCAGAGTTAGGCCGCTTCACACCTATTTGAGAACGACCTAACCACTCGCATGCAGAGCCGTATTACGGCAAGGAGACGCTATGGGCGATACCGATCGGAAACTGTTTGTACTTGATACCAACATTCTTCTTCATGAACCCTTTGCCATCTTCTCTTTCCAAGAACACGATGTCGTTATCCCCATGACCGTGTTGGAAGAACTCGACCGAATCAAAGACAGCAAACGCGATGTCGCAAGAGACGCTCGCGTGGCTATTCGCGCTTTGGAAGATTTGTTTAAAGAAGCAACGCCCGATGAAATTTCTGAAGGTATTCCTGTTTCTAAAGACAGCCCCGACCAAGGCACCATTTCCATTTTGGCGGATTTCGAACTGCAGGAAACCGTCAAAGCCTTCGCCGACAAAGCCGGTGACAACCGCATACTCAATGCGGTGCTTTATCTGCAAAACAAACGAGCACCACGTGAAGTGGTACTGATCACGAAAGACATTAACATGCGTTTGCGCGCCAAAGGCGCTGGCGTACGTTTTGTTGAAGACTACCGAACCGATCAACTGATTGACGACATTCAATACCTCACCAAAGGCTTTCAACTGCGTGAGGGGGACTTCTGGAGTGATATTGAGGAAGTGGAAAGTTATGCGCTGGGCGGAAAAACCTATCACAAGCTCAGTCGTGAACCTTTTGAACCAACCTTTATTAACCAATATGTGATTGATGAAGACAGCGACTTTGCTGGCCGCGTGGAAACCATCAATGAAGACAAATTAACGCTACTCGACCTGAGCCGAGAACGCATGATGCACCGTAAGGCTTGGGACATCACACCAAAAAACATCTACCAAGGAATGGCGTTGGATGCCTTACTTGACCCGGATATTGACCTAGTGATTTTAACCGGTGCCGCTGGTAGTGGTAAAACGCTATTAGCCATGGCAGCAGCACTGGAGCAAACCATTGAAAAAGGCATGTTCGATAAAATTATCGTGACGCGTAACACGCCAGACATCGGTGAATCCATCGGCTTCCTACCCGGCTCAGAAGAGGAGAAAATGATGCCGTGGTTAGCGGCGGTGACCGATACCTTGGAAGCGCTACATAAACACGATCACTGCACTGAAGGCTCATTGAAGTACATCTGCGATAAAGCCAATATTCAGTTTAAATCGATCAACTTTATGCGTGGCCGTTCGATTCAAAATGCGTTTGTGCTGCTTGATGAGTGTCAAAACCTCACCGCTTCACAAATCAAAACCATCATCACCCGCTGCGGCGAAGGAACCAAGATCGTCTGCTCCGGTAACTTGGCGCAGATTGACTCCCATTACCTCACCCCTGTGACCTCAGGTTTGACCTACATGGTTGAACGCTTCAAGAACTTTGAAGGCAGCGCGAATATTCACCTTAACGGCGTGGTTCGTAGCCGCTTGGCAGAGTTTGCCGAAGAGAACCTCTAGTCGACATCGACTCACAAAAACAAAAGAGCGCTCTAATGAGCGCTCTTTTTATAACGATTCGAATGAGTTACTCAGTACCACCCACCGTCAGTGAATCCAATTTCAAGGTCGGCTGACCAACGCCAACTGGCACACTTTGTCCAGCTTTACCACATACGCCAACGCCCTTGTCGATACTTAAGTCGTTACCAACCATCGACACTTGTTGCATGGCTTCAATACCAGAGCCAATCAACGTCGCACCTTTAACAGGGCGCGTAATTTTGCCATTTTCAATCAAGTACGCTTCCGATGCGGAGAACACAAACTTACCCGAAGTAATGTCCACCTGACCGCCACCAAAGTTTGGCGCATACAACCCTTTCTCTACCGTCGAGATGATTTCTTCTGGCGTATGTTCACCTGGAAGCATGTAGGTGTTGGTCATACGCGGCATCGGCAAATGTGCATAAGACTCACGACGACCGTTACCTGTTGGGTTCACACCCATTAACCGCGCGTTTAGCTTGTCTTGCATGTAACCTTTCAGCACACCATTTTCGATAAGCGTGTTGTACTGGCCATTCACCCCTTCATCATCCACATTCAGTGAACCACGAAGGTCTTTTAATGTACCGTCATCAACAATGGTACACAGTGAAGACGTCACTTGTTGACCCATTTTGCCAGAGAAAACCGAAGATTCCTTACGGTTAAAGTCACCTTCTAAGCCATGACCTACCGCCTCATGTAGCAATACGCCTGGCCAACCTGAGCCCAATACCACTGGCATCATGCCTGCTGGCGCGGCTTCTGCTTCAAGGTTAACCAACGCCATGCGAATCGCTTCGTCTGCATAATGGAAAGCTTGTTTCACACCATTGCTTTCCGTTAAAAAGAAATCGTAACCAAAACGGCCACCGCCACCAGCGCTACCTCGTTCACGTCGTTCACCTTTTTGAGCGAGCACGCTAATAGACAAACGTACCAAAGGACGAATATCGCCTGCATAAGTACCGTCTGTTGCCGCAACAAGCATCTGCTCATGCACACCGCTGATGCTGATCGAGACTTCTTTAATCAATGGTTCTTTGGTGCGGATGTAAGCATCTAGAGACTTAAGTAATTCTGTTTTTTGCTGCTTTTCCCATTCAGCTAGTGGATTCACAGCCGCGTAGTACGCTTGGTTCTCCGTACGTTTAAACGCATGAACTTTGCCATTCTGCCCTTGTTGAGCAATACCGCGTGCCGCCATTGCACTCTGCTTCAATCCTTCAGGCTGGATTTGATCAGAGTAGGCAAAGCCTGTTTTTTCGCCAGTTACGGCGCGGACACCAACACCACAATCAATGTTAAAAGAGCCATCTTTGATGATGCTGTCTTCTAGAACCAGAGACTCATGCCAGCTGGACTGAAAGTAAATGTCCGCATAATCGATCTGGCGCGTCGCAATGCTGGCAAGCGTGTCAGCAATGTCTTGTTCTGTCAGACCATTTGGGGCAAGGAGTGCCTGTTCTATTTGGTTTGTGCTCATAGTTAGCTCTTTTATTTCCGTCTCAATTCATTTTGAAAGCGACTGTGTTGAGTCAGCGGCATATTCTGCCTTACTTGTTGGCTTTGTGACAAATCTATCTCTGTCACCAATAAGCCTACTTCATCCTGAAGCTGTTTATGAATACGTCCCCAAGGGTCAACGACCATTGAGTGTCCCCATGTTTTTCGTCCACATGGATGCGTTCCAGTTTGTCCGCTCGCCAAAATCCAACATTGTGTCTCAATCGCTCTAGCTCGCAATAATACTTCCCAGTGAGCTTGCCCCGTCACAGCGGTAAACGCAGCAGGCACCACAATGATATCCGCGCCTTCTTGGCGTAATACTTTATAAAGCTCAGGAAAACGAAGATCGTAACAAATGCTCAATCCAACGCTGCCGATATCGGTTTCCGCCACTACAATTTGATTACCCGCCATAAACGTATCCGACTCACGATAACTACCATAACCATCGGCTACGTCGACATCAAACATATGCAGTTTGTCATAGTGAGCAATGCATTTACCGTGCGGCGGCAATACAAGCGTTGTGGTCGTGACACCTTTTGCGGTTTGAATGGGCATGCTTCCGACAATCAGTGTTAACTGGTTCTTTCTTGCGATTTCAGAGAGCCGCTGTTGAATCATGCCACTCCCAAGTGGCTCTGCATGTTGATGGTACGCTTCGCGGTTGGCAAACAGCACCGTATTTTCAGGGGTAAGGACAAGCTTGGCACCTTGCTTGCTCGCTAAAGCACACTGTTTTTCAATGAAGTCCAAATTCGCGTTAATATCCGGACCCGAAGTCATTTGAATAATGCCAACACGCTCCATGTGTTTCCTCCCTATTCCATTATATTCGGTGAGTTATTTGGCCTGTTCACGCAGTTTTTCTGGCAGCTTGTATTCACCTTTACTTCGCGAAATTTCTTTCACCGTTGGTGAATCTAGTGGGCCTTTCACTTCATAATTGACTTGAGTGAAGACCTCAACCACCGGAGATATCACCGTAGAGATGGCCAAGACATACAAAGCAGTTTGAGGCGCAACGGCAAACGCAGTCAGCATTGGTAAGCCTGATGTGATGTCTGGTGTGAATTTCACTTCCGCATCAACCATTCTGCTGTTCATATTAGCGATACCGCGGATTTGCATTTCCCCTGCTAACGCATCCATCACGATATCGTTGGTGATAAATACGCCATCTTGGATCTTGCCCGTGCCTGTGATCGAGTTAAACGCCATGCCTTTATCGAATACGTCGGTAAAGTCGAGCTGCATCTTACGGATAATAGAATCCAAGCTGAACAAGCCTAACAAGCGTGCCGCACCACTGACTTCACTGATCACGCCTTTACCAAATTCCGTTGAGACATTCCCTTGCAAGGTTTGTGTCTTCATCGACCAAGGCGCGCCGTCCCATTCCATATTGGCGTTGATCTCAAATGGTGCCTGCTGAATACCCGATGTGATACCAAAGCGCTCCATAAGATCAGTGTTGTTATCACCTTTCATTTTCATGGTTAAGTTGGAATGGCTACTCTCTTTTGTCAGATCCCACCAACCGCTCATATCAATGCGGTTTTTGCCGCTGCTAAAGGTGATATTTTTCCACTCCAAACGGTTCTCGCGACGCTGCAAATCAACATTCACCTTCCCCACTTTGTAACCTTGCAACCAAAAATCATCGATGTTCAAAGTTAAGTTTGGCATCTCAGCGTGAAACTGGCGGTCAAAATTGGTAATCAAAGGCGCGTTTTGATCCTCACTGGCAAAGAGCGAACTGCGCTCTTTGGTCATCTCTTCAAACCCTGGAATATACAGGTGCAAGTGCTCCAAAGAGACCGATAAGTCATACGGCTTCAGATAGTTAGCCTTACCTTTAACCTCTTGACTGTCCACATCGAGTTGCCAGCTCAAATTCTTTTTGCTTGCGGAGAAGTCCACATCATGAAACTCAATCCCACCAAGCTGCAAGTTTGGCGTTTCAACATCAATCCGTGTAGGCAATGGAATGCTCGGCGTCTTCATGCTTGCCAGAACAGATGAGGATTGCTTACCTTCCGAGCCCTGAAGCAGCTCTGCCCACTGGTCTAAATTAAGCTCACCGACACGCACTGATGCATCGTGTCCGACAATAGGGCTGATCCTGAAACCACCTTTGCCGACCATTAAATGAGTCGCCGTCAGAACAGGTACCTCGCCAGTTATATCTATCTCGGTTTGATACTTAGCATTTGGGATCTGTAGTCTTGCTGAAATTCTTTCTTGGTTGCCGGATGCCTGTAGTTTTGCTTGCCCGGATTCGCCAACTTGTTTCGCTAGCGGATAGGGATATTGACTCGCTAAACGATTTAGCTGCGCCAACACATCAAGTTGATAGGTGAAGCCTACATCATTAAGTTGTAAGTCAATGTCCATTTGCCACGGCGCATGCCCAGAAACAAGCTTTAACCAACGCTCACCAACATAAGGTTTGAGAGGCTCTACGTCCCAATCCCCTAATGTATTAATCGTCACATTGTAGCCCTGTTCCGCACTCTCACCACGAAAATCGAGGGAGATAGGCTGGGTAAGCAACTCTGCAGACAAACCCGATGTGGTGACCACATCATTATCGAAGTGGATACGCCCTGTGGCTTTCTCCAGCGTCATTGGCGGCGCTTCAATATCGACACGATTTTCTGTTAAATCGGCATAACCCCAAGCACGGGACTCTTTTTCAAAATCAAACGGAATGTTGAGCTGGAACTCAGAGTAAACCGGACCACTCACTTGCAGCGCCGTCAACGCTGCCCCGACCGAGTCCACCAATGGCGTCGCCATCATGTAGTCACGAACTTCATTGCCCGGCGCGCTCGCTTTGGCTTCAATCTCAATGTGTCCACCTTCCGCCAACTCAGGAATTCGCCCGGTAATACGCTTTGCATGGACACCATTTAACGTGGCGGACTTTGAATCCAAATACATGGCATCATTTTCAAACAGCAAGTCCAGCTGCAGATCCGTGATGGTTGGCCACGCCGTATCAAAGCTAAATTTAGCGTCTTTTAAACCGACCCACGCCTGAAACATGCCATTATGATCTTTATAAGGAAAATCCCCTAACTCGCCATACCACAGCAGCTTAGCCGTATTAACTTTACCACCTTGAATCGCAGTCGATAGGTAATCCGTTAAGTCTTGTCCGAGTGCCAGAGTCGGCAGGTAACGCCATGTTTCACCTGCGTTATAGAGATCTGCTTCAGCATAAAACGATAAAAATGGGCTTTGTTCTTTTGGAAAATCAAGACGGAATGCACCTAGTACTTGAAGATCCGGTGTCGCAGCCGTCACTTTATCAGACCACAAGCGCCAGCCGCTCTCATCTTGCTGCCAGATAATATCGACTTCACCTTGTTTGATATTCAGCGGAGCTTGAAATACATCACCGTACGGAAATACATCATCAATGACGGTTACTTTCGCTTTTGCCTGATCTAAATTACCAGATACACTGCCCTGTACATGATGGAATCCTGGTAGCAGTTCCCATTGCGTCATCGCGAGTTCATCCAGTTCCGCGGAGTAGCGTAACGTGTCTAAACCACCGTTCATGGACAAGCGAACATCTTCAACTCGGCCTTTCGGTGCCAATTTGTTGATAAGGTCACTGGTCGATTCTGACTCTGGAGCCAATTTGATGAGCGGAATAAGTGCTTCGATATCGAGTTGAGAAAGGTTGAGCGTCCAACCATTCGGTTGCCAATCAAACGCTGCGTCTAATTCCGGCCAAGGGGTGTTGTCGGTTCGGATCCGAAGTGAGTGACCATTTACTTTCCAACCTTGTTTATCTGGTCGAAGATTGAAAATACCTGACTCGATAAACAGCTCATGACGACCGTTTTCATTCCACACCAGCTCAGAAGGTAATAGTTCAACATACGCATCATTCGGTTGGCTGTGTTTCAGCGTCAGCCAAGTGTTTAAACTGACCTTACCCGACTCAGCACCCGACTCTTCTTGCATGTAAGTGGTTAACCAAGGCGTCACTGAGACATCTTGGGCACTCACGTAAAACTCACCAGACACATCACGCAGCGAACCATGGTCTTTAAAGTTAGCGCTCACTAACAATGAATTCAGACGAACATCGGCAATGTTCACGGTGCCTTCTGCTAAGTGGTGCTTGCCTTGGTTGCTCCAACGGAGCTGCTCGATATCTAAACGGCGAGTCTCACCAGATACCGATTTATACCAAATCCGTGAGTCGGTAATGGTGAAGTCTTCAAACTGACGTAAAAGAAGTGAGTCGAGTTGGTCGATGAGCTTCACTTCGCTCTTGTCCACACTCGGTTCCTGCTCTTGACGACTAGAGGTCGGCAGAATGTCTACGGTGTGAATATCCAGAGCGAGGTTATGGATGGTGAGGTCTGCGACCACCGGTTTGAGTTGCAAAAGAGATTGAATGAGATCGAATTCAATTTGGATTTCTTCAACGGCAAAGCGTGCATCCTGAATATTCGGCAGGTTCGCTTCTAAACCGAGTAGCGCGATGGAGGGGTGATTATTGCGCCACGTCCCTGCGACGTTGGCGATAGAAAAGTCAAAACCTGTGTCCTGCTTGACCCAGGTTTTGATCTCATCTTGGAAGTGGTTAAGTTGTGGCAATGTGACGCGCAGTGTGGTTACTAATATGGCCAATAACACCAGTACAGTAACTAAACTCCACGCACAAAAACGCCCAAAACGGTTAACACCAGAATTCACAAATGTTCCAAATTACATCATTACGACGTCAAACTGTTCCTGAATGTACAGGGGTTCAGCCTGAACTCGCACTTGCTTGCCAATAAATACTTCGAGCTCAGCCAATGCATGAGACTCATCACCCAACAGCGCTTCAGCAACAAACGGCGATGCGTATACAACAAAATTATCGGCGTCGTAAGCACGGTTTACACGAGTAATCTCGCGTAATATCTCAAAGCACACGGTTTCAACCGTTTTCACACTGCCACGGCCCTCACAAGTAGGACAGCCAGAACACAAGATATGTTCAATACTTTCTCGTGTGCGCTTACGCGTCATCTCGACTAAGCCGAGCTGAGTAAAGCCGTTGATGTTGGTTTTTACTCGGTCTTTAGCCAGTGCGGTTTCCAATGAGGTAAGCACTCGCTGACGGTGCTCTTCGGATGCCATATCGATAAAGTCGATGATGATGATGCCGCCAAGATTACGCAAACGCAGCTGACGAGCAATAGCTTGCGTTGCCTCAATGTTGGTATTAAAGATGGTCTCTTCAAGATTACGACGACCAACAAATGCACCAGTGTTGATGTCGATGGTGGTCATGGCTTCGGTTTGATCGATGATCAAGTAGCCACCCGACTTTAGCTCAACCTTGCGCTCTAAAGAACGCTGAATTTCATTCTCGGTGTCGTACATGTCAAAGATTGGCTTGTCACCTTCGTAAAGCTCAAGCTTGTCTGTTAACTCAGGTACATACTCAGAAGTGAATTCTTTCAGGTTTTCATATTCGAGGCGGGAGTCGACCATGATTTTATCGAGCTCTGTGCCGACAAAATCACGCAGAATGCGCTGGGCCAAACCAAGCTCACCGTAAAGCGTTGAACGCGTTTTGTATTTTGAACGACGCTCCATGACTTTTAGCCACAAGCGCTTAAGAAATGCCGCATCTTGAGAAAGCTCTTTTTCATCTGCGCCTTCCGCGGCGGTACGAATGATAAAACCACCGTGCTCATCACAGTAATGGTTCACCACTTTTTTCAGACGCTCGCGCTCTTTCTCACTCTCAATACGCTGCGAAACACCGACATGACTGGCACCCGGCATAAAAACAAGATAACGTGAAGGTAAGGTGATATCCGTCGTTAAACGCGCGCCTTTCGTGCCGAGCGGATCTTTGACCACTTGTACAACAATGTCTTGTCCCTGACGTACCAGCTCAGAGATATCACGGACTTGAAACTGCTGTTTTTCGTTCTCTGCCACACATTCGGTATGCGGGACAATATCTGACGCATGTAAAAACGCCGCTTTATCTAAACCGATATCAACGAAAGCCGCTTGCATACCTGGCAGTACTCGGCTGACTTTGCCTTTGTATATATTGCCCACAATGCCGCGACGCGATTCGCGCTCGATATGTATTTCTTGTAGTACTCCACCTTCAATCATGGCCACACGAGTTTCACTCGGGGTCACGTTAAGCAGCAATTCTGCACTCATGTGCACACCTCAAAACAATTATAAAAATTCTTGAATTAGCTGATCGGTTTCGAACAAAGGTAAGCCTACTACAGCGTGATAACTGCCTTCGATTCGGGTGACAAATCGCCCTCCGAGTCCCTGAATACCATAACTTCCAGCTTTATCGCATGGCTCTCCTGACTGCCAATATTGTTCGATTTCTTCGTGAGTCAGTTGTTTGAACCACACGTCAGTGGTGACGACCACTGAATGTTGTTGTTCCGATGATACGACGCTCACCGCAGTCATCACTTGATGACGACGGCCGGATAAGTCAGTAAGCATACGCTTTGAATCTTCAAAACTTTTTGGTTTTTCTAGCACACGGTCATCGCATACTACGACCGTGTCAGAGCCCAATACAACGGAATCAGGCTTAGCTAATGCTAAGCCTGCCTGAGCTTTTTCCAAAGAAAGACGCAGCACGTACTCTCGTGCCTGCTCATGAGCCTGTTTAGCTTCCTCAATATCAGGCAATACGATCTCAAAGTCATAACCTAGTTGAGCAAGCAGCTCTTTTCTTCTCGGAGAACCCGAAGCGAGAACGAGAGATAAGCTTTTCTTCACCGCTTTACCTTACGTGCCATGCACGACGAACTCGTCGCATTAATAAAAACATCCATGGCCAAAGTATACAGTTTATTGCTGCCGTCCACAGAGATAATGGATTAAATACTACGTCCTGGTTCAAATATTCCCCACAGAATATCAAAACTTCCAATAACGCAGTAAAAAAGGCAATTAAAATCGACTGTTGCCACAATGCCATGTTACGAATCAACAGGAAATTCAACGCCACCAGATAGATGACAATCGACATCATCATGCCGCGAATTCCAAGCGTTGAGCCGATCAAGATATCCCATAATAAGCCCAGCACTAGCGCGGTTCCAACGTTCACTCGGTGCGGCAGTGCCAACACCCAATAACACGTTACAAGGAACAACCATGATGGACGTAAAACATCTAACACACCTGGCCACGGAATGGTTTGCAACACCAGCGCAACGAAGAAACTGACACCAATCACCATTCGGCTGCTCACTACATTATTGGCCATCAGTTACCTCTTGTTCTTCTTGCTCTAACCCTTCATCCACATTGGATCGCAGCACTTTGTGTTGACGATCTTCATTCGGCCAAATCAGCAGTAGGTAACGTAAGCGATCAAACTCTACAACTGGCTCAGCTTTGATTGACGCAAACTCTTGGCGCGTATCGTGATCCACATTGGTAACCGTCGCGACTGGATATCCCTCTGGGTAAATTCCACCTAGGCCGGATGTCACCAATAGATCGCCAACCTGAATATCAGTACTGGTTGGAATGTGCTCCAGTTGGATTTCATCCATTTCACCATTGCCCGACGCGATCACTCGAATATCGTTACGGATCACCTGGACAGGAATCGCATTTTTCGCATCCGTTAGCAACAGAACACGTGCGTTGTGCGCTGCGACAAACGTGACCTGACCAACAATGCCTTTTTCGTTGATCACTGGCTGTCCGACGTACACACCGTCTATTTGTCCTTTATCAATCACCACTTGATGACGATAAGGTGAGGTATCAACCGCCATCACTTCTGTTACGACTTTCTTTTCATCCCGGACAAATGAAGAACCTAACAATTTGCGTAGACGTTGGTTTTCTTCTTTATATTGATCGAGCAAGATCAGCTCGCTTTTCAGGCGTAGCACTTCTCGCTTTAAGTTGCGATTGCCTTCAACTAATGCCTGACGAGTATTAAAACGTTCAAATACGCCATCGAACATGCTGCGAGGCAAATTGGCTGCGTATTGAATGGGCGCAACCATACTGTTCAATAAGTATCGGACGTTGGAAAACGTATCTAGACGACTATCAGCCAGCATTAAGCTCGCCGACACGATGACAGCAAAAAACAGACGTAATTGCAGAGACGGACCTCTGCCAAAAATCGGTTTCATCTTGTTTTTGACCTGATTGCTTCCATGATTATTGAGCCTTACTTGGCAACCTAAAAATACTTAAATAAATACTTTTAGGTATGGAGCATGTTTGAATTACAGAGAGAGCAGAAATGAAGGTGAAGCCCGACATGAGCTTCACCTAAACCTTTATTCTTCAGAGAACAGATCGCCACCGTGCATGTCGATCATTTCTAGTGCTTTACCGCCACCACGCGCAACACACGTTAGTGGATCTTCCGCGATAACCACAGGGATACCGGTTTCTTCCATTAATAGACGATCGAGATCTTTCAGTAGCGCGCCACCACCAGTCAGAACCATGCCGTTTTCAGAAATGTCTGAAGCAAGCTCTGGTGGACACTGCTCAAGTGCAACCATGACTGCTGAGACGATGCCAGATAGCGGCTCTTGAAGCGCTTCTAGGATCTCGTTTGAGTTCAGGCTAAAGCTGCGTGGCACACCCTCTGCAAGGTTACGACCGCGAACTTCAATCTCTTGAACTTCATCGCCAGGGTAAGCAGAACCGATTTCGTGTTTGATCTTTTCAGCCGTTGCTTCACCAATTAAGCTGCCGTAGTTACGACGTACGTAGTTGATCACGGCTTCATCAAAGCGGTCACCACCGATACGTACAGACGATGAGTAAACCACACCGTTTAGAGAGATAACCGCAACTTCAGTTGTACCACCACCGATATCGACCACCATTGAACCTGTCGGCTCAGATACGCGCAGGCCTGCACCAATTGCTGCCGCCATTGGCTCGTCGATTAGGTAAACTTCACGCGCGCCAGCACCGAGTGCTGATTCACGAATCGCGCGACGCTCAACTTGGGTAGAACCGCAAGGAACACAAACAAGAACACGTGGGCTTGGCTTTAGGATGCTGTTGTCATGCACTTGTTTGATAAAGTGCTGAAGCATTTTTTCGGTTACGTAGAAATCAGCGATTACGCCGTCTTTCATTGGGCGGATAGCGGAAATGTTGCCAGGTGTACGACCAAGCATCTGTTTTGCTGCGTGACCGACTGCAGCAACGCTTTTTGCAGAACCTACACGATCTTGACGAATAGCAACTACAGAAGGTTCATCAAGGACAATTCCTTGCCCTTTTACGTAAATTAGAGTGTTGGCTGTACCTAAATCGATAGATAGATCGTTAGAAAACATGCCACGAAGTTTCTTAAACATACTCTTCGCTCATCCTGCAAAAATATAGAAGACAAAAATTGCTCTAAATGTACCAATGCCTCGCTGTCACAGCAAGGTATTGGTACACAAACATGAGCAGAAAGCCTCAATTTCTTGCAGTTTCCTAACTTAAGGCCAAAAACCTAAGTTGTTACTGTCCGGTTAACCCTGGCTCACCACGGTAAATCACACGGTCATTACCACGGTGAATACCGAAGGTGACGACGGAAGATGGGTTTTCTTCACCAGCTTTCTTATTATCCCAGTTGTACTTGAGCCAAGGTAAGCCATTTTTTGAATCATCAAGATCTAACCAAACGCGCGTTTGCTGACGGTTAGATTCAGCTTCTGTGGCTTCAATAGAACGAGAACGACCAGCGATCACTTTGCCGCCTGCACTCAATGCCACATCGACATCCTGAGCGACGCCATCTGTATTTTTCTTTTCAGACCAAACCAGCTCTTGTTTTTCTTTAACGCCTGAAACATCCGTTTGGCTGTCATCTAAGTTGAGAGTGAAACGTTCACCATTCCAGTATTCTACTCTTAGAGGGATATGTAAGGTCGAACCCTGATTTCCACCAACATCATCAAGAGCTATACGACCAAAGCGAATGTCTGGCTGAACACTGAGTTTGCCCTGTCCAATATTTGTAGGATCACTATTCTCTTCCACACCCATAATCGAAATATTGGTATCTGATCTCGCTTCATTTAAATTGAAAGGACCATCTGCATAAACTTCACTTACTAATTGCTTATTATATATTAAACCATCATCTTTGGTCCCTATAAATCGGCCAACACTGCGTCCCGAACCTAATGCACTATCCCATTCACTACTATAAGATGGCCATGCAACAAACCTTGAAGATCTGACGGTATCATTTTCAAATAAAGCAAACTGCGCTTGATGAGCATCAAAGTAGGCGTAGTTTTGTAAAGGCGCTCCATTACTCGCAAATGCCTCAACAAAAAATTCTTTAACGCCGAATCCTTGTCCCATATACACGAAACTCTGGTCTCCATAAGACCAAGAATTGCTAGGAGCCAACGAACTTAACGATGGATTACCAACGACACTGAATAGACCAGGATAAATGCGACCAATCGTGGTTTTCCCATCCTGAATTTTAAACGCTTCGCTGTCCAAATATTTTGACTTTCCGTTAGTTCCCTCTGGAGCTTTCACGGTGATAGTAAAAGCGCCTACATCGAATACAGATTGATTTAAGTTTAATACCCCATTTGCCCAAAAACTTTCAGCAGGAAGTGTTGGATGAAGCAAAGCGCCAGAGCGAGCATTTGGTGAATTAGGGTATTTTACATCAATGCCAAACTCCATATGTGGTTCAGCATAGCTCTTCGTCACTTCCCCTAAAGCGTTTCGAGCAATAACTTTTACTCCAAATTCATCAGTTGCTGCAACAAACCCATCGGAGCATCCCTTATCAACCCCTATACAGGTTCCACTAGCGCCATCCGTTAACCTAGACGTGTCTATATCAAAATAGTCAGGAAAACTAACGAACGTGGCACTATTTTCAGCACTATCATCTGCAACCCGAGCAAGTAAGGTAACTTTACCCGCATCGTTATAATTCACATCAAGGTCAATTTTTCCACGCTCAAAGTGCACATCTTGCACTTTCTTCCATGTTGATTTATCAAGCGACACCTCAGACTCCCCGACTCTAACGGATAGAGGTTCACTTATAACGCTATTATTCGAAAGCTTAAACTCGACATCTTTTCTCACTTCAATATCTTGTTCTGAGCTTGTTTCACACAAAGCTAAAGAAGCGCCGGTACTGTAATCACCTCTCAAGTGCCCTTGTCCATCGAAGAAAGATAACGCGGCAATCTTGTCAGGCACAAATAAGTTTAACGCGTGATCAAAACGAATCTCACATTTATCATCAAATTGGCCACTATCAGATAACTTACATTGCACGGGTTTAAAGTTATATTGTGGGATTGAACTGTACGCTATACCCAAATTAGCCACATCAGCCCCAAGGGATTGAATCTGAAGTTTTTTTTCATTCCTAAGCTCAAATCTCCCATTTAGCTCATGACCATTCGCGTCTAACCACTTAGCTCCTGGGATATCTTCTAATTGAACCATTAAAGGCTCAAGAGCTTCCACTTTACCAGCGGCATTTGATGGATAAGTTAAATCGCAGAATTCATCCAAACACGCTTTCAATACAACCTGTTGGGATGAGCAAACATCACCAGAACTGACATATTCAAATCGAAAGTGATCAATACCATCTACAATTTTGTTTACGTCTTCTGCACAAACCTGAAAATTATCAATCTCATGGTTGTTTTTTGCTCCACCCGTTGATGCGGTGACAGATAAACGTAAGTTCTCAGGTTTACTCACAACATTTACATATCTTGTGACATCAAGAGCGGAAAGTAAGCTATCCCAATCCCCACCACCAATTTGACGATATACATTAAGTAAGACTTTTTCTTCACCATTAGCATCCAAACGGGTCGTAATTTCTATTTGATAACGATGTACTGTTGTTGGTCGTTCATCAATATTAATCCGCTTATCAGACGATATAGATTTGATAAATTGATATCCATCTAGCCAAGTCCCATCATTCTTCTTAATGCCAGGACCGCGAATGGCTATATTATTCTTTATTCGGTTTCCATACTTCCTAACTGGAGCTCCTTGAAGTTCATAATTGCCATATTCATCAATACCAATACCTAACCAACCACCAGCAAAACCTTCGATATCACGGGTCACATTGGGATCATCGGTGTATTGCGACTTCAGCTTAACACCATAACCAAGAGGCCCACCGAAAGCCCCTGCACTTGGAGGAACATTTGCATCAGAGAAAACAAGAGCGATGCCATCACCACCGTCACTACTCCCATGTACATAATGCTCAAAGTCAATCAAAATGTAGTTATCACTCATTGGAAACGTGTAGTTGTAAGCGGCAGCTGTTGATTGGTTGTTGAGGTTCTTTGTTAATCTGAATCGACCATTACTGGTAACATATGGCAACTCACTACCGTCTAAACCAGTGATCGACCAATTCTCGATAGATGATGCATTGCTAAACTCCTCTTTATCTAATTCATGACATTTATCAATTGGTGGGGGTTCAGGAATAAATTCCGGACACAAAGAAGTGATTGTTTCAATAGGACACGCTCCATCTGTCTGCGATGGCTGACATGTTGGGTCATCAATACCGCAATATATTTTTTCTTTATGAAAATCATATGAATTATCATCAGACCACACAACACCACAAACTGATGAATTTTTAACAGTCGCTTCACCATGAGAATGAATGGCATGGGTTAAGGCGTAAATGCCCCTATTTTTATTTTCTTTCGAATTATTTAATAGCACTTCATGACCTTGTGATACGACAGAACCACATACGAGCGAATTTTTTATATCTACTTTGTTTCTCGCCCAAATGTTGCCATGAATCTCATTGCTATTGCCACTTCCCTCAAGAATTACCTCTTCACCTTCACTCGTCACATTGCCTGTCACTTTTGTTTTCTGAAGTGTAATTTTACTTAACGCCCAAACATCGCCTTGAATTTCATTCCCACCTTGCTCCGTTTTAACTTCACCACCTTGACTTGTAACTGCTCCATCTACTTGAGTTTTTTTAAGTGTAATATTGCCGCTAGCTGTTACGTTACCATTGATAATATTGGGACCTTGTTCGGTTTTTATCTCACCTTTACTTGTCACGTCACCTTCAACTGTTGCTCCTTTAAACGTAATATTTCTATCAGCGGTGACATTACCAATAATAATATTGGTATCTTGTTCGGTTTTTACCTCACCGATACTGAATAAGTTAATAGGCACATTTGATTTGCCGATATAATTATTACGTTTGAGCAGAATCTCTCCCCATGAGCGAATAGACATTTCGCTATCAGACACAATGGTATCACCGCTATTTAACATGAGACCGTTAGGGCATACGTAGGTTGTAGGTATAGGCTCCCTAGAGTCCTTGCCCTCTAGGTAACCGTTACTACATAAATTATCCGCATCTTTAGGCATCCACCCATCAAACTTCCACCCCCACCAGCGGTAAGTCGCCTCTGGTGTAATATCGTACTCTTTTGCGAGGACGTTAGCCGTACTCATCATCCATATCAGGGCAAAGCAAATCAGTTTTTTCATTCTTGTTATTACTCCCGAACCCAAATCTCTTGCTGGCGCTCAACTTGCGATAAGCCCGAGCCACAAACGGCCGTAGCTTGCACCCTAAATAATGACTCTGCTGCAGACGTGTCTGCGTTCAGAGTACCTAACTTTACGCAACTAATTGAGTTAAGCCTGCATCCTGTCCCTTGTGTTACATTTGGCGCGGCACCGCTCACCTGATTTTTGCAGAGTGTCGCGACGCTATCACTCATACCATTGAGTGGATACAACCTTGTCAGTGCCCACTCATTTGCAGATTGAGCAACAAACCAAGCTTTTGTTCCCAAAAACTCTCTTGTTAATCCGCTTTGGTTCGACCATGTCACTTTCATTAAAGAGGAAGCCAAATATCCCATCACAATAATGACGAACAACACGATGATTAGTACATTTCCGATGGAGTTTCTTCTACGGGACATTGAGCACCTGCACATCTTGTTGATACACACTACGTTCACCATCCTGCTCAAACTCTAAATTGATATGAACTAAACCACCTCGTTGCAGAGTTGGCTCTAGGTAACGCATACCACTTACGGACGTATCGACACTATCCGCAACCGTAATACCATTTCGCGTAACTCGCTTGGTATCAAAACAGTAGCGAACCTCCGACTTTTCTTGATAAATATAAAGACGGCTAGAAACAGAGGAGCCCGTAATCGTACTTGCCCCCCCACTAACAACAAAAACCTTACCTGTTTTAGCTAAACCACCAATGGCTATATTTCGCGAAGAAGTTGATTGTAAATCTTCATATCGGCTCGGATTTATCACCATCCTGCGATTCGCAGGAATAGGATTAAGCGTTGAGTCATTACCTAGCAAAAATTCTAAGTCATTATTCTTAAAAGTGTAAAAACCAGAATATTCAATCGGCACAAACTCTAGACAATTAGTTGTTCCTTTTGGCACATGAAAACTATTAGGTACAGCATGGCGGATTTCACGCGTCATCTTTTCTAAAACAAACTGAGCCTGTGTTTGTATTCGTTGGCGCTCGATAGTATCAGCGTAACCTTTCATTCCTAACTGGACATACCCAGCTACCCCCAACATGATGAAGCTGCCGACCACAATCGTAACTATCATTTCCATTAAGGTGAAACCACGATCTTTCATCAGTAGTTCCCCTTAATAGCTGTTAAAGTAAGGGGCTGCGTGTTCCCCGCAAAAATCCTTAATGTTACTTTTTTGTATTCGGTTATTTCATCGGGAGCTTTATCCGTCAGATCATCATAGGCAACGCTAACTTCTAATCTAAAGTTTTTGTACTGCTCTGTACTGTCCGCACCAAGTACATCACTGATATTCCCTCTAGAGGCACCATCACACTGAGAAGCTGTTGTAGATGTGCTCCAACACCCGATATAGTCATCGACATCATTGAAATCACTAGGCGTTGTTTCCAAGGAACCGTCTAGTCTTTTATCCGCACCTAATTTATTTACGTCAGTGCAGCTCACTCCATTCTCACCACATCGAATGGTGCCGCCATCAAAATCACTGTTTTCATCAAAGCCTCGCGCCAATATCTGAGACATAAAACCTTGGCCTAATGCGGCGGCGCGGGTTTGATAATGAGGAATAGCTGAATCTCGAATTTGAGGGACAAGAAAAGAAGTAAACGCCACCATCGCAATGCCCATTAAAACGATTGCAATGATCATTTCAATCAAAGTCATGCCGCTAGATTTCTTCATGAGCATGTACCTTTAGAAACATAACCTTGAGAATTAATTTCAACTTGGCAGCGGCTTCGACCATGCTTAGCTTCAATTAAGATGTTTACAGCACCACTTACAGGATTGCCGAGAAGGTTAAAATTAATTGTATTTGCGGCACCGCTGATAACGGAAAACTTTGCGGACTTATCGATAACCACGTCACTACGGGCATCTTGTGTACTACCTGTTAGTGCACAGGCAGCAACCGAACCAATACATGAGCTAGAAACTTGTAAACGAAAATTGTTGTCAGGACTTGCAACATTAGACTGCATACGATTCACCTGTACTTGGCGAATTACAGAAATCACGCGTTCTTGTAATGCATATGCAGAGAAACTGCCAGAGCCCATAAAACGGCTGGCTGCAAAAAGTGAAAGGATAGAGAGGAGAACAATCACGAGGATTAACTCCATTAACGTGAACCCTAATGCAGAGCTGCGAATTTTCATAACCCAACCTTAGGCTTAGAACAAGCGAGATAAGTATACGATGAAATTATGAGATTAATGATAGGTTTATAATTTTTCGATTCGAAGTGTGAACAGACGAACAAATAACCAATGTCTAGTTATTTTGCCCTTTTGAACGACCAATCTCTTCTTCAATTCGATCGTAAGTTTCTTTATTGCTCAATGTTTCAGAAACATGCTCCGCGGTTTGCTTGGTTTGCTCCCACTTTGCTTCGTAAGTTTCTGGTTCAAAGCTGATAAATCTTGGTAATACCACATAACCGACTACACCTAAGATAATCAGTACAACCACAAACTCTATTGCACTAAGACCCGATGATTTACGCATATGAACTATTCCGAGATTAATCAAAATAAAGAGATAAAGGCCAGCAATAAAACTGACCTTCTTGAACATACTTTTAACACTTATCGTCAACAATTACCGTTTTAGCTGCTTTGTCAGCTGTATTGCCCGTAGCCTCGATATAAGCCACATAACAACCAGTTGTTTTTTCTTCATTATCTAACTCTGCTACATCTAACTTCCAGCCTTCAGTATCTCTACCTTCAAATGTAAATGCTGTACTAGCATTAGTAAGCGAAAACTCTTTCCAATCATCAGTTAAACCTGTTACAGCAACATCTAGACCTGCCTCTGTTGGGTAGCCATATGCTAGTGCAATACCTTCAACGCTTGCTTTGGCATTACCTTTTTCTAACCCCTCAACTCCCTCAACAGCAGCTTTACCATATGTGATACCCGCAGCACCATCAATGGCCCCCTTCAAACCTTGTAATGAAGCTTTACGAGCATCATCTTGCAGGTTAAGGAAACGTGGTGCTGCAGTGACCGCTAGAATACCTAGGATTACAATTACCACTACCAATTCGATAAGGGTGAAACCACCTTGTCTTTTCATTGTTTACTCTCTCTATGTAAGCATGCAGTACAACTGCAAAGTTTCGTTTAGGTCACGCGACCATTTTGGATAATGTCAAAACGGTTTGGGGCAGCAACGTTCACTAAAACTGACCGTGAAGTGGATACTGTATCTACCGCTTGAGCAGAATGACGATTCGCCATTATTCAGTTCATGCTGCAATGAGAAAAACACATTATTGTTTACCCTCTATTACAGCGTCTTACTTATGGTAATGATTGCATTATACCGACTTTCAATACCAATTATAGTGATTAAGTGTCAAAAAATTCACTCCGCCGACATTTCGACGTCTATTTTCAGTTGATTAGCTGTTGAAATAACTACAATCGACTGACCATTTTCATAAGTATAGTGACAGACATAACGATCAGTTTTGATGGCTCCACTGATATCTATTAACTTATTGGTCATTATTTTACGTTGTGGATAATGCACTGCTAGCCAATAACCACAATCTAAAACACCTTGTTGAGTAAAGGGAGACACTAGCCCGCCCTCAGTCATGGTGAGATTAAAACCATCCATCAGCATATGTTTTGGCTCGCCTTGTACTAACCAAGCTTGACGATAACGCTGAACACTATCTTGCATCCAAACTCTCGCCAACTTCGCTCCGGTCACTTGCGCCTGCTCAGTAACAGGACGTAATTTGACCGCCAAGCCAACAGCAATGATGGTAGCAATTACCCCAAAAACGATTAGCGTCGCTCGACTTTGATTTTCAACCACCTATTAGCCGCCTTTGATGATGTCTAGCATTCCCCACATTGGCAGGAAGATACCCAGTGCTAGCACCATGACCATGCCGGCGACAATCACCAAAAGTAGCGGTTCTATTCTTGCGGTTAGTGTTTTTAGATCGTAATCAACTTCTCTATCGTAAAAATCCGACACTTCTAGCAGCAGCTCATCAATACGACCAGTTTCTTCCCCTACTGCAATCATCTGAATCACCAAAGGGGTAAAGATTTTACTGTTGATGGCAGTCACTGAGATGGTGCTACCCGCTTCAATCGCGGATTTCATCTCAAGAATTCGATTTTCTAAAAAGCGGTTCCCCAGAGCTTCCCCGGCTAAAGCTAAAGACTGGTTAAGTGGAACGCCTGACTTAAGCATCAACGAGAAGGTTCTGGCAAAACGGGAAAGCTGCGCGCGATTAACGATATCGCCCACAATTGGAAGCCGAAGCCGAAACTTATCGAACTTTTCCCGACCATCAGCCGTCGCCACCCAGGCTCTGAAAACCGCAAACGCGCCAATCATTGCCACAATCAACAACACCCAATAATTAACAAAGAAATTAGAAGTAGCGATCAAAATACGCGTCGGCAGTGGTAACTCAACACCAAAGCGCGTAAACATCGATGCAAACTCAGGGATCACCAAGATATTCAATATAAACATGGCGATAGTGATAAAGATAATGACAAACGTCGGATAACGCATCGCCGCTTTGATGCGTTTACGAGTCTCGAGTTCCTGCTCGTAGTAATTCGCCAGTTGCAATAGTGCTTGATCGAGTCGACCCGTATTCTCACCTACGTTGATCATAGAAACGAACAGTGGGCTGAATACTTTGCTGTGTTGCTGCATCGCAGAAGACAAACCTCGGCCATTACTCAGTTCAGAAACGACATCTTCCAGTGCCTCTTTGAGCTGTTTGTTTTCACAATTTTGCAGCAGGCCACGCATAGAACGCAGCAACGGTACGCCCGCTTTAGTTAAGCTAAACAACTGGCGAGAGAAAAGAATGATCACTTCCAATGGAATGGCTGGCACAAATAGCTTAGACAAGCTCATTTGGCTTTTTGCCGACTCTTTCTCTAACCGCACATTGAGCGGGATGATCCCTTTGTTCATCAACGCTTCCGCTGCAGCCTCTGAGTTCACTGCTTCGATTTTGCCGTTAGTGGATGAGCCGTCTAGCGTGCGGCCTTGATAACGAAAAGTTGGCATTCACTTACCTATATGAAAATGGGATCAGTCTTACCAGAAGCGTCACCTTCACCTAGGGTCATCACTTCATCCAAACTGACGGTACCTTGTAGCGCCAGTTCCATTGCAGAAGCAAGCAGTGGCTTATAGTTTTCTGAGCGACGCGCGGCTTGGGCAAAGCCAACCGCATCATTGGCGCGCAATTTATCCATCATTTCTTGCTCAAGTTCGAGCATTTCAAACACACCAATTCGGCCTCGATAACCAGTCAAGTTACAGTTTTGACAGCCTACACCTTTATAAAAAGTGGTCCCTACTTGGTTTGGAAAACGCCCAGCTAACCACTGTTGGCGTGACTCGTCTAGATGGTCTTCTGTTTTGCAGTCTGGACAAACACGGCGAACAAGACGCTGCGCCACCACGGCTCTGACCGCACTGGCAACCAAGTAACCCGGTGCGCCCATATCGATCATGCGTAACGCACTGTCGACAGCATCATTGGTGTGAAGAGTGCTCAATACTAAGTGACCCGTTAGTGCAGCTCGCAGACCAATTTCTACCGTCTCTTGGTCACGCATCTCACCAACAAGAATGATGTCTGGGTCTTGACGCAAGAAGGTTCGAAGCACACGCGAGAAAGTCAGATCGATCTTACTGTTTACCTGTACCTGAGTGATGCGAGGCAGACGGTATTCGACCGGATCCTCTGCTGTAATGATCTTTTTCCCTGGCTCGTTGAGCTCACTTAATGCGCCGTAAAGCGTGGTGGTTTTACCTGAACCTGTCGGCCCCGTCACCAAGATCATGCCGTGCGGACGAGCCAACTGTCGACGTAAACGAGCAAGCAAATCTGGCGGCAAACCTGACTCTTCTAATGGACGCAAACCAGCAGACTGGTTAAGCAGACGCATTACTACGGACTCCCCGTATTGCGTTGGTAGCGTCGACATACGAATATCGATTGATTGACCACGCACTTTGATATTGAATCGGCCATCTTGCGGCAAGCGCTTCTCAGAGATGTCTAGGTGCGCCATCAACTTCAATCGAAGAACCAAAGCCGATGCGATATTCACTTCATTCAGGATGGTTTCATGCAGTACACCATCAATACGCTGACGTAAGCGCAAAATCTGATCGTCTGGTTCAATATGAATATCCGATGCTCCGACTTGTACCGCATCTTCAAACATGGAATTAACCAGCTTTACAACGGTAACTTCCTCACTGTCGGTTCCATCAATACCGTAATCGAAGCTTTGCTCATCTTTATGCTCTTCATGCAACTGTTCCGCGAAAGAAGCGATCTCTTTAGTGCGGCGATAATAGCGGTCAAAGCTTGAAATAAGTTGGCGCTCTGAAGCCACGATGAACTCAAGGTTGTATTCACCTAGCAAATTCATCAGTGACTCTTGGATGAACAAATCCGCAGGGTCACTCATAGCAACGCGCAACGTGTCCCCATTTCGAGCAACGACCATCGCACGTAAGCGACGTGCGTGTACCTCAGGTAGAATCTGTACCGCTTCCGCATCCACAGGGGCGCGACCAAGATCGATCAATGGCAAACCAAGTTGTTGGGACAAGAAGTCCAACATTTGCTTCTCAGTAATAAAGCCGAGATCAATTAACGCATCACCCAGCTTCTGCCCGGTACTACGTTGTGCGTTTAGTGCTTGCTGGATTTGCTCTTCAGAGACGATACCTTCTTCAACCAGAAGATCGCCTAAGCGTTTTCTCAACTGAATTTTCATTGTGCATTCTCCAGCTGTTTCAAGATGCTCAAACGGTCGCGGATAAACGCTTGCGATTGATTCGAAATGCCAACTTTACCCAGAGCTTGGTTGTAAGAGTTGATCGCGGCGGTAAACGTCAGCGCGCGCTCTTGTTGAATCGCTAAACCTAGCCACCAGCGCGCATTTTCCGGCTCACGCTGAGTGAGGAGTTGATAACTCTCAAGCGCAATATCATTCTGCTTGTGTTTTTGTGCCAATGCCGCACGCATCGCCAAGTAATCTCGACTTGGCATTGGAGGCAAATGCACAAGCGGACTCAGCGCCGCTTCAGGTTGATTGGCTTTCACTAGCAACTTAGACAGAGCCAAGCGAAGTACTTGGTTGTTCGTGTCAAGGTTGATGCCTTCTTGGATAATCTCATACGCTTTACGCGTGTCGCCTTTGCCAAAGTACAACGCCGATAATTTTTGACGCGTGTCTGCATTCATTGGCTCATAACGTAACGCCTCAGCATAAGCGGATAACGCCGTTTGCATATCATTAGCATCCAGTGCTTTTTCCGCTCGGCTAACCGCTTTAAGAGATAACTGTCGGTGCGTCAGCTCAACCTGCTCAATACGCATTGAACTGTTTTCTGCTGTCGTGCGGATTACATGATTAGATTGCTCATCGCTTGGCATCGTTGCCACTTGCGCGAGTAGCACTGCATCTTCAGAGACCGCCTGTACCTCCGCTCTTGGGGTGAACCTATCGGTCTCTGGCATATGAAGCTGTTGTTGCGCAGCCGGTTGTGTCACTGGCTTCGTGTAAACCACATGGGCTGTTTCGGGCGTCATTTTACTCGTTGGCGAATGAGTACGCTCTGATGATGTGATTGACGAAGCATTCACTGACGACGATGGCATGGTTTCTGTTTGAACTGGTGAAAGCTCGCCTGAAGGGATAGGATCGCGAGAGACCGCCCAGCTGCCCACCGCAAGGCTTAACGAGAAACCGGCAACGAGCCAAAGCCAAGGTTTACTGCGTGAAACGTTGGGAATGTCCGCACGAGTAAGCTCTGACGGTGATGTTTTTTCAGCGAGTTCTGATAATGCTTTATTGATGGCACTCAAGGTTGACTCCATCCCCAAAATACGGGTGTTTTAAACTTAGGTTTACGGGCATCAAACGTATCGTGCATAGCTGCGTAAACGTGATGATTTTTTAATAGTGTGCAACGATCATTAAATGCCGCAAGCAACGACTTGTGGCTAATTTGGTTGATCAAACGTGGAATCCCCATGGATGAACGCCAAATCGCTTTTTTCTGCTCAATAGAAAAAATGTGCGCTCCATTGCCTGCCTTGTCTAAACGATTATTGATGTAAGCCACGCCTTCATCGATAGAAAGAGGACGCAGCTGACAACTAAACGTAATACGTTGACGAAACTGCCTTAGCTCGTGGCAGGCTAACCGCTCATCCAACTCAGGTTGTCCAAATAACACCAGTTGAATGAGTTTATCTTGTTCCGTTTCTAGGTTACCGAACAGACGCAATGTTTCTAAAGCTTGTGGAGAAAGAGCTTGTGCTTCATCGACGATCAAGACGGTTTTCTTTCCCGTAGAATGCACTTGAATCAGTTGCTCTTGAATGAGAGAAACAATACGCAGCGGGTCATCGTTCTCGATGCCTAACTCTCTGGCGACAGCAAACTGCAACTGCTCTCCATTCAAAACTGGATTGGGTAAGTAAATCAGCTCGACTTCAGACTCAATCTGCTCAATTAACTTTCGACACACCATGGTTTTTCCGGTGCCGACTTCTCCCGTCACCTTAATCACCCCTTCTCCCATTTGCACAGCGGCTAAAATGGTTTGGATCGCCTCATAGTGAGGAACTAACCCCAAGAACATTTCTGTATTTGGGGTTAACGAAAAAGGCTGAACTCGAAATCCAAAATGTGACAAGTACATACTCGAATCACAAACTCATTGAAAAACGGAAGCTTTCCCCGCGCTTATTGCGCATCTGGGAACCACTCTTGCAGCAGATCACGAGAGCGCTCTAGCTCTTTCTGCCAAGAGTTCACACCAACTACGGTCGGTTTTAGCAAGATGACCAATTCTGTTTTCTCAGTCACGTTATTTACGTTGCGGAACAAATGCCCCAATGCGGGCACATCGCCCAAGAATGGGACTTTAGAAACAAGCTCACGATTTTGCTGTTTCATCAAACCGCCGATAACCACAACATCGCCATCTTTAGCACGAATAACCGAGTCTGATTCACGAATAGAGCTTTTTGCCAATGGCAATTGGATGTTTTGGAACTCACCGCCCAAGTTCAATTTCTTCACTTCTTCCGAGACTTCAATAACCGCAGGGTGAACATGCAGGAACACATTACCTTTGTTATCAATTTGCGGAGTCACATCGAGAGAGATACCTGAGAAGAATGGTGTCAATTCCACTTCTGGAACGGCATTTGAATTTTCACCGTTGCCTGCATTGCTCGATAGCTCGGTAACAAAGTACTCATCGGTACCCACTTTGATGACCGACTTTTGGTTGTTGGCAGCGGTAATACGAGGGCTCGAAAGAACGTTCAAGTCACCTTGTGTAGACATAAAACTCAACACAGCATTGAAGTTGCCATCAGAGATAGTCACGTTGGTTTGGCCTCCCAATAGCGTGCCAATCGCATCCAACGGTGGTAATGCCGACGCAGGGCGGTTCACGACGACACTACCCGAGTTACCAATTGACGCCGATAAGTTCGACCAGTTGATGCCTTGTTGGTAGCCATCATTCAACGTCACTTCTAGAATTTTAGCTTCAAGAATGACCTGACGCTGCATGCGCTCCTGCGATACACCTAAGAACTCACGGACTTCTCGAATATCATCTGGAAACGCTCGAACCGTAATCACTCCTGCTTGTGGTGTTACAACAACGCTTTGTCCTTTGCCTGAACCAATTAGATTCGCAACGGCTTGCTGCAGCATCGGCCAGAAGTCACTTTCAGTGATGGTTTCGATGCGCGTACCGCCCGTAGAAGTCGTCGAGCTATCGCCGTTGTTACTTCCATTGTCAGAGTCTGATGAGTCAGAACTGTCTGAGCTACCGCCAGAATTAGACGTACCAGCCGAGGTCACTGAGCCCGTGACAATGCTCGTCAATGATCGACCAGAGCGTTTGAACTGGAGGTAATCAACAGGAATGGTTACCGTACGCATACCAGCAGGGTAGATTTGAATAACTTTGCCAGACTTCACCACATCATAGCCATACATGTTCTGTACAACGCTCAGGACTTCATCCAACGTAACATCTGACAAGTTGACGGTGATATTACCTTGTACCGCAGGATGAATCGCCACGCTGTACTCAGTGCCTTTGACTAGCGAGGCAAAAAAGCTTCGTGCATCGACCGCATTCGCTTGAATACGGAAACGCTTCGAGGTGCCTTGCTCTGAAGCAACATTCGAGTCCAAGTTAGGCATCAGGTCCGCTTCGACAGAAGAAGGAATTTCTTCTAACGTGCGGCTGTTCGCTTGATTGATAGATTCATTGAGCGCTTCTTTGACTTCCACTGGGTCACGATGACCCATTGAACATCCCATTAAAGAAGCAATCGTTATTCCTACAACTAATTTGCGCATATCTGATCAGGCTCTGGTTATTATTTTTTTACGTTTAAACCAAAAAGCTCTAGGTCCCACTGACGGTTACCACGCTTTAAAGTTACAAATTCACTATTAATGCTCGCGACGCGATAACCCTTAAATAGCTCGCCTTTTTCAACAAGCTTGTTATCCATAATCGCGACACAAGCAGTACTTGGCTTACACACAATACTGTTGAGCGTAGGCAGTCGGTACTGTTTTGCTTTTGGTTTCGCTGACGTTTCAACCGCAGGCTTTTCCCAGCCAAGTGGTGCCGTTGGATCTTGGTTCGCCCAAGCGGTTCCTGCCGCAGCCATGACAAGCAATGAGATGATGAGTTTTTTAACCACCAATAAACTCCTCTCGAGATCCTAGAGTGTAGACTTCCAACACAAGCTTCGCTTTCGGGTACTCTTCGACTTTGTAACTAAAGCTGCGCCAATAATAACTGGCAGGAAGGCTCTCCAACTTATTTAGATAATTGGCAATAGAAAAGTAGTCGCCAGTCAGCTCCATGCGTACAGGGTGCACGTAGTAACCAGAGTATTGCGATGCTTCTTTATCTTCCGTAATTGGCTCAGATGGCAAAGTTTGCAAAGACAAAAGGTGAATGCCACTTTGCTGCTCTAATACATTTTCCAGCAGCTCAGCCATTTGCGAAGGTGTAATAAGGTGTTCGATGATCTCCGCTAGCTGCATCGAAAGGTGCTGACTTTCTGTTAGCAGGTTAGATATCGCGCGATCAATCTCAGCGTTTGGATCTTTCTTCAGCTGCGCTTGAATACGTAGCGTGTCGATTTCAATCTTTTGATTGGCTTGCTTTAAATTGCTTAGTTGCCTCTCATTACTGATGATCTCGTTAAGCTTTGGTTCCAGTACCAGCGTAAAAAGCAACATGATCACGACAACTAAACCACACAGCGCGATAAGCACTTTTTCACGCGCGCTCATTTCGCCAAAGCGCTCTTCTAATGAGATCCAGAATTCGTTCATTTCTCTTTATCCTCGCGCGTTTTTAGTTCAAACGTCACAATATCCTTATCATTTCGGCCAATTTTGACGTCGTCAAATGTCCGGCCAACCAAGCTAATTTCATTTTTAAATTGGTTAACCCAACTTGGTACTGAGCTCGGCTTTTTCGCCAGTCCCTTCAGATCTAAGGTATGGTTATTGATTCGAATTTCGGACAAAGAAATTTCTTGGTTTCCTAGCTTAGCTAATGATTGCATCACGCCAGAGTAACCCGTGCGCTGCGAGTCATCGTATTTCCCGACGGCTTTAAGCGAGTCTCGCTTCGCCTTGACTTCACGCTCTAAGCGGGCTTTAGCTGCCAGCTTATTATTGTCGGGTTGATGCTTACGTAGCTTGACTTGATAGCGTTCAAGCTCTGACTTCATGATATCGCCTTTGCTTTTTACAATAGCAACTTCATCTTCTAAACCACTGCTCTGCCAAGTCACATAGCCGTAAGAGAGTAGAATGGCCGCAGCCGCGACACCCCAAGATAACGCGATATTTCTTAGTGTCAGGAGCTCTTTTTTCGGCTTTAAGTAATCAGGGTATAAGTTAACGCGTCGAGTATTAGAAGCCGCAGCAGCATCTGCTAAAACGTGTCCTGATAGCTCATGTTCTGGTGGTAATAACAGAGAGACTTTAGTACTTAAACGGTAGTTCAGAGACTGAACAAGCTCACTCTCATCCTCCTCATCACAACACACTTTCAATTGATGCAGCTGCACATGGCGCAACTGAGAAGAAAGATAATCAATCGAACGTTGCAGTTCTAACGAGAGGCTATCCATCTGTAACTCGCTAGACGGAACCCCCGTTAACGGCGGCGTCACACTGCGAATCGAACGATGGAACGCGATAGTATGTTCGACAAAAGCGCTAATACGGAAGTGACCACGCACACTGCGTTGTAATAATAGGAAGTTACCTAGTTCACCTGCGGTCTCTCCCCAAATGTCGTCTTCAGGAAGAATAGCTTCTAATGGCAACTGGGCGCGACTGGCCAGTAACACGATCTTATCCAACATTTTTCGTGATAAGACGTAAGCTTGCACTTTGGTTGAATTGGGTAGCTCTACCGCATCGGCAATGATGTCAACGGCACGCTCAGAGATCAGTTCTTTCAACAAAAACGGTAATGCTGCAGGCCATTCTTGGCGCGGCATGACAGGTTTGTCGATTTGATACATCTGATAATAGTTATGAGAAAGGACAACCGTTAGAGAATCATACGCACTCGCAGCAACGCTCAATGCTTGCTCTACGGCTTTCTCCCAATTGGATTCAGAAATATCAAATTGGTATGGGCGACCACTTTTTATTGAAGATGATAAATAAACGGCGTCTGGCTGAATAACCAAAAAGCAGGAACGACCACCACCAGATGATCGTTTGAGCTTGTCGAGTAGTGCTTTGAAATCCATGATTATTATCTTTATTTTTTACGCCAGCGATTTCGTCTTCCCAATTTCACTTGGGATTCTGATTGAGAACTTGGCAATGCTTGTGGACGAGGAAGAAACTGCTGCTCTGCAGAAAAGTAGCGCCCTTGCCCACCATAAACCCCGAGCTCAATTAACGTGTTGAGCTCGTTTTGATTCTCAATTCCCACTGCTATGATTTTAGTTTTACTGTTTGCCGCGGCACCTAGCATGCTGCGGACAAATAGCTGGTTCTCATGTCGCTGGTCGATTTTTGCTACTAAACTGCGATGAAGTTTAAGGTAACGAATATCCACTTCTTTTAAATAGTGAGTGCTGACGATGGTTCGTCCAGCCTGCCCAACCATTAAGTGGCACCCTAAACCGGCCAGCATTTTAGCGACTGGTCGCATAAAGTCTAAGTGTCTTACAAATTGTGCTTCAACAAACTCAAAACTGAGACACTTTCTCTGTTCACGTGACAACTGTAAGAGTTCATCACGAAACCATTTAAAGTACTCTCGGTTAGAAAAAGGCGTTACATTCAAATTGAGCGCATACGATCTTGAGTTATCAAAATTATCCTTAAATTCTCTTAAGAACTTATTAATAACTGACTTATCCATTTGCGCTTCATAACCAACCTGTCTGATCGCAGAAATAAACCGAGACGCTTTAACAATGCCATTCTCAGGATCGCGAATCCGACATGTTAACTCTTCATATAATGATTTTTTATGCGTCGCGTCACTTATTGGGTGCACAGATTGTGCGTAGAGTATCACATTTTCAGGTGTAAGTGCTGTGTCAAATAACGTTCTCCACCTCACACTTCCGCGAGCTTCTTCATCGTGGTTCCATTTTTTGAAGCGACTCCAATTATTGTTATTTTGTAGTTGCGCACTACGCAAAGCTGTCTCTGCTTCATCGATGATTTGGCTGTGTCGCTCACCCTCTTTATAAGTAGTGATGCCGATATGGCACCAGTTGTCTGGATCAAGTGGCTCTGGCGGAATTAATTTTTCTAACTGGCGAATGCATTGTGATGCCAAATTAGCCACATCTTTAGCACTTTGATGCGGCAGAAATAACGCAAAATCAGCATCGTAATAACGAGAAAATACAACATCAGGGTATCGCTGAACTAAGTTGGATAATAAACTCCCAACTTCAACAATAAACTCATCCGTAATTTGCTTATCTTGCTCTTCTTCAACCAGTTTCCAGTCTTGAATGCGTACTAGCAACACGGCGCCGCGAGCCCCACTTTCTAGTAACGCCGATTCCAGTTTGCTATCAAACAGCACTCGATTGGCGGTACCTGTTAACTTATCAAGGAAGGTTTGAGTTCGAATAAAGGTATCAAATCGACTTCGCTCTTGACGCGCATCTTGTAACTCTTCAATTAATACATCGAGCGCTTCACTGGCAGTATAAGGCCATTCTTTTTTGTCACCTTTTGCATACTGCTCTACCCGACCAGCAAGGATCATCCTGCCTCGCTCTTCGAGCATTTCAGAGCCTTCTAATTGCTCCTTAAGCCACGCAACGCCACGCATTAAACAGAAGATGATCAAGATAACGGCAAGCGTGATCGACCAAAGCGCCTGCATTGAGTAGCTGTAACCTAAGTAAGGCGGGATCGCTTTAAAATGAATCGTGTAATCTTGATTGTGAGTCAGTTGGTATTCTGTCTCAAACAAGACTGACGCTTCCATTTGATGAGAAGTATCTTTGAAGCGATAAACAACCGCATTGTTGGTCGACAATGTCATTTCGACAATATTGGAAGCCTGCAGCATTTTCGGCATCCAGCGCTGCATAGAATAAGCAGCGTCAGGATCTTCCATCTCCTTGTCGACCACCTCTACGATCCCTTCTAAATAATGGGTGAGATATTCCTGCCCAAGACGTTTAAAAGAGAGGGTGCCACCGACAAACAAGATAAACATGGCGCAGATGACGATCATGGTGACAAAAGCCACCAGCCGTGTGCTTAACTTAAGAGTTGGGGTATACCTCATGAATACCAAATTCCTTTTTTATTCATCATATACCTTATTGAAATATTTATACTTGATAAGAGTTCATCAAACAATCGGATTCGTCTGATAGTGAGAAGCTGGAGCATAAAGAACATCACACTCATTGATAAGTTTTATTGTTACGCCTAACCTTGCTGAGATAAGCCTTTGAGATCATTAGATAGTGACAATAAAAAAGACCGCGATATTCGCGGCCTTTTCGATTCAAGCATAAGCAGAATTTAAAACGGGATATCGTCGTCAAAATCCATTGGTGGCTCATTGTACTGCTGCTGTGGTTGCTGCGGAGCCTGCTGTTGTTGCTGTTGCTGTTGCTGAGGCGCATTGTACTGCTGCTGAGCTGGTTGTTGAGGCTGACCCCATCCACCTTGCTGCTGTTGACCGCCCATTGGTGCGCCGCCACCTTGACCACGACCGCCAAGCATTTGCATCACACCGTTGAAGCCTTGAACAACGACTTCAGTTGAGTAGCGATCTTGACCGCTTTGGTCTTGCCATTTACGAGTTTGCAGTTGGCCTTCAATGTATACTTGAGAACCTTTACGCAAGTACTCACCTGCTACTTCCGCAAGTTTGCCGAACAACACAACACGGTGCCATTCCGTTTTTTCGCGCTGTTCGCCAGTCGCTTTATCACGCCATGAATCAGAAGTCGCAATAGTAATGTTTGCTACTGCACCGCCATTCGGCATGTAACGAATTTCAGGGTCGTTACCTAGATTCCCCACCAAAATAACTTTGTTAATTCCACGGCTGGCCATGATGTGCTCCGTTTCACTCTGGATATATAAAATTTTAGCGCATTAGAATAGCACGCTTTAATGTTTTGATTAAAGTCTAATACCATTGTGATCTAATGAGTCACCTACTAGAACCCAAATCGCATTTCAACTTACGCATGTAGCACTTTTGATTCGCGTTGCAGACATCGTTTCGTGAAGCTTTGAATTCGAACGCATTTATTCAGTAAAGCTATGGTTATAACCTCTCTTTAATGCCAACTTATGGCCTTTATTGAACACTGGGAGATTTGAACACGTGAGAAAGTCGGCTTACGCAAGAAAGCTATTTCTGATCAGTATGGAAGATAATGCGCAAAAAAAGGTGGCAGCACTCGAAAAGTACATTGATATGAGTATCCCGGTGATTTCGACCGAAGCACTCATGGAAGCTAAGCCACAGCATCGTAATAAAATCCTACTGATCGACTTCAGTGAACATAAATCACTCGTTCAATCGATCAAAAACTTACCGCTGGTATGGAAGAACTTTGAAACCGTTGTGTTCAATGTCCCTAAAAGGCTGACCACGGATGAGCTTCTTTCATTTGGTCAATTAAAGGGGCTGTTCTATTCCGAAGATACGCTAGAGCAAATTGGAGAAGGATTAAAAGGCATTGTTAACGGTCAAAACTGGCTGCCGCGTAATGTAACCAGTCAACTTTTACACTATTACCGTAACGTCATTAATACTCATACTGCCCCAGCCACGGTAGACCTAACCATTCGCGAGCTGCAAGTACTGCGTTGCTTGCAAGCTGGCGCATCGAACAGCCAAATGGCCGAGGAATTATTTGTCAGTGAATTCACCATCAAATCGCACTTGTATCAGATATTCAAAAAGCTATCAGTGAAGAATCGCGTTCAAGCAATCGCGTGGGCAGATCAAAACTTAATGTCATGATGCGATGCCGCGACTCTAATGACTGAAATGACGAGTCGCTCATCTTTTTTCCGCACTGAGTCTCACATTTTTTCCTACTTTATTCATGATTCATTGACGACTCTCGTGTTAAAGTTATGCGCAGATTCTTGATAATAACGAGATAGGATATTCCCCCAATGATTAAAAAATGTCTGTTCCCTGCTGCAGGCTATGGCACTCGCTTCTTACCGGCAACGAAATCTATGCCAAAAGAGATGATGCCAGTCGTAAATAAACCGCTTATTGAATACGGCGTTGAAGAAGCAATTCAAGCTGGTATGAACGGCATGTGTATTGTGACAGGTCGTGGCAAACACTCTATCATGGACCACTTTGATAAGAACTACGAACTAGAACACCAGATTAGCGGTACCAATAAAGAAGAGCTATTGGTAGATATCCGTGAAATCATTGAATCTGCAAACTTCACTTACATCCGTCAACGCGAGATGAAAGGCTTAGGCCATGCGATTCTGACCGGGCGTGAACTGGTGGGTGACGAACCATTTGCCGTCGTTCTTGCTGATGACCTTTGTGTCAACGAAGAAGAAGGCGTGCTAGCTCAAATGGTGGCGCTATTTAAACAGTTCCGTTGTTCTATCGTTGCCGTACAAGAAGTCCCAGAAGATGAGACTCACAAATACGGCGTTATCTCTGGTGAAATGATCAAAGATGACATCTACCGCGTAGACGACATGGTAGAAAAACCTGAGAAAGGCACGGCACCAAGCAACCTTGCAATCATTGGTCGCTATATTCTGACCCCTGATATTTTCGAACTGATTGAAAATACAGAGCCAGGTAAAGGTGGTGAAATTCAAATCACTGACGCGCTACTTAAACAAGCAAAAGCGGGCTGTGTCTTGGCTTACAAATTCAAAGGCAAACGCTTTGACTGTGGTAGTGTTGAAGGTTACATCGAAGCAACCAACTACTGTTTTGAAAACCTGTATCTAAAAGATGAAAAAGCCTCTGAGTTAGGTAAACACGCAACACAAAAAGCGGTATAAAACATCGTCGTAGTACGAAATTATTGTTTCTAAAGCCCAGCATTATGTTGGGCTTTTATTTTTACTGTTTTTTTATCCAGTAATTTTCTTTGCACATTTCTCACACTATGTAATACTTGCCCCACTTGGTTATACATAGAGCAAAAACGATGGATAAAATAGAAGTTCGCGGTGCCCGAACCCATAACCTCAAAGACATTAATCTTACAATCCCTCGCGATAAACTGATTGTCATTACTGGACTAAGTGGCTCCGGTAAATCCTCTCTCGCTTTCGATACATTGTATGCAGAAGGCCAACGACGCTACGTAGAGTCTCTCTCTGCCTACGCTCGTCAGTTTTTGTCTCTGATGGAAAAACCCGATGTAGACCATATTGAAGGATTATCACCCGCGATTTCTATTGAACAGAAGTCTACTTCTCATAACCCGCGTTCAACCGTCGGTACAATTACCGAAGTCTACGATTACTTACGTCTGTTGTATGCTCGTGTGGGTGAACCCCGCTGTCCAACGCACCATGCCCCTCTTGCCGCACAAACCATCAGTCAAATGGTGGACAAAGTTCTAGAGATGCCAGAAGGCAGCAAAATGATGCTGTTGGCCCCTATTGTCAAAGAGCGTAAAGGTGAGCATGTTAAAACGCTTGAGAACCTGGCAGCTCAGGGCTTTATTCGTGCGCGTATTGATGGAGAAACTTGCGATCTATCTGATCCTCCAACGCTAGAGCTACATAAAAAGCACACCATTGAAGTCGTGGTAGACCGCTTTAAAGTTCGTCCCGATCTGCAACAGCGCTTAGCCGAATCTTTCGAGACCACGCTCGAGTTATCAGGAGGAATTGCGGTTGTCGCGCCAATGGATGGAGACGGTGAAGAGATTATTTTCTCCGCCAACTTCGCTTGTCCACAATGTGGTTACAGCATGCAAGAGTTAGAACCGCGACTTTTCTCATTCAACAACCCTGCTGGTGCATGTGGCACTTGTGATGGTTTGGGTGTGCAGCAATACTTCGATCCAAGCCGAGTAATTCAAGATGATTCATTAAGCTTGGCACAAGGTGCGATTCGCGGTTGGGATCAAAAGAACTATTACTACTTCCAAATGCTCACCTCATTGGCCGATCATTATGGTTTCGATCTCCATGCCCCTTTTAATTCTCTGCCAAAGAAAACGCAAGATGTCATTCTAAAGGGCTCTGGCCGCACTGAGATTGAGTTTAAGTACATCAACGATCGTGGTGATATTCGCGTTAAGCGCCATCCATTCGAAGGTATTCTGAATACCCTAGAACGTCGCTATCGTGATACAGAATCCAACTCTGTCCGTGAAGAGCTTGCGAAATACATCTCCACTAAATCTTGTTCAAGCTGTGGTGGTACTCGTCTTCGCCTTGAAGCACGTAACGTGTTTATTGCTGATACGACACTGCCTGAGATTGTTGAACTTAGCATTGCTGATGCATTGGAATTCTTCCATTCCTTGAAACTTGAAGGTCAACGAGCCCAAATCGCTGAAAAAGTGATGAAGGAAATCAACGACCGCCTGCAATTCTTAGTTAACGTCGGTTTGAACTACCTAAACTTATCACGCAGTGCTGAAACTTTATCAGGCGGTGAAGCTCAACGTATTCGTTTAGCAAGCCAAATTGGGGCGGGTCTTGTTGGTGTGATGTATGTTCTGGATGAGCCATCGATTGGTCTCCACCAGCGTGATAATGAACGCTTATTAAAAACGCTCACTCATTTGCGTGATTTAGGTAACACCGTACTTGTGGTAGAGCACGATGAAGATGCGATTCGCTGTGCGGATCATGTCATAGATATCGGTCCTGGTGCTGGCGTACATGGTGGTCATGTTGTTGCGGAAGGCACCATGGAAGAGATAATCGCGAACCCGAATTCTCTGACAGGTCAGTACTTAAGTGGCGTTAAAGAAATCGCAGTACCGAAAGATCGCACGCCGCGTGATCCGAAAAAAACGGTTGAGCTCTTAGGCGCAACAGGTAATAACCTCAAAAACGTTAATCTTTCAATTCCTGTTGGGTTATTCAGCTGTATTACAGGGGTATCTGGCTCAGGTAAATCAACGCTGATTAATGATACTTTCTTTAAAATTGCGCATACCCAACTTAACGGAGCGACAACAGCTCAGCCTTCACCTTATAAATCGATTAAAGGTCTAGAGCACTTCGATAAAGTCATCGATATCGATCAAAGCCCAATTGGCCGTACACCTCGCTCTAACCCTGCAACCTATACGGGGATCTTTACCCCAATCCGTGAACTGTTTGCAGGCACACAGGAGTCGCGTTCTCGCGGTTACAAGCCTGGACGTTTTAGCTTTAACGTACGCGGTGGTCGTTGTGAGGCCTGTCAGGGTGATGGTGTCATTAAAGTTGAAATGCATTTCCTACCAGACGTTTATGTGCCATGTGATGTATGTAAAGGTAAGCGCTACAACCGTGAAACACTTGAAGTACGTTACAAAGGCAAAACCATTGATGAAGTGCTAGAAATGACGGTCGAAGACGCCCGAACGTTCTTTGAACCCGTACCTGCTATAGCACGTAAGCTACAGACTCTAATGGATGTTGGCTTGTCTTACATTCGCCTAGGTCAAGCGGCAACGACACTCTCCGGTGGTGAAGCACAGCGTGTGAAATTGGCGCGAGAGCTATCCAAGCGTGATACAGGAAAAACCTTGTACATTTTGGATGAACCAACAACCGGCCTGCACTTCCATGATATCCAGCAGTTGCTCACTGTATTGCACAGACTTCGCGACCACGGAAATACTGTCGTGGTGATCGAGCATAACCTAGATGTCATTAAGACTGCGGACTGGATTATCGATCTAGGACCTGAAGGGGGACAGGGTGGAGGCGAGATAATCGCTCAAGGCACACCGGAAGATGTGTCGCAAATCGAGGGTTCGCACACAGCTCACTTCCTTAAGCCTATGTTGAAGTAGAAAAAAAAGGTAAAGTACCGAGACCAGCAAGTGCTGGTCTTTTTTCATTCAAAACAACGCAATAACTATGGCTACTATACATGTAAGTGGAACAAAGCTTTCTCCCGAAAAAGTACAGGTTCCCCTCAATCGCAAGTTTCTCATTGCCTTGGCAACACTATTTGTGTTGGCAATGCACTTTTTCATGCCCAACCCCGGCGGTTCGGGGCTTTCGCTTTCGTTCAATGCGACAACTTGGATTGCTTTTAGCTTTGCATTAGGCATTGGGTGCTACCAACTCGCGAATAATCGAGCGCTACGTTACTCAAAATTAACCATCGGCTTGTTCATTAGTGCTCTTATCATGACGGTGCCCATTCTGTACCCAAATGCGAATAGCAGTTTGGCAGCCAACAAGCTCATTGGTCTGTGGTGTGGCGTCCTGTTTTTTATTGTCTTACAACAATTTCATTTCAGTAATAAACATCGCCAACGCCTGTTATGGTTCATTGTCCTTGCGGTTGTTATCGAAGCCATTTTGGGTCTGACACAATATCTGTATCTCAAACCAGGCAATCCGTTTGGCTACGACACGATGGCCAATCGTCCTTATGGTATTTTCCAACAGCCTAATGTAATGGCCAGTTTTCTTGCGACAGGATTGGTGATTGCCAGCTATTTACTTGCACGTCAGCCTTACAAATACGACCGTAAGTTAAGCGATGTTTATCTTCTCTATGCCGTGCCAGTTTTAACCTTACCATTGATTGTGGCGTTGGCTTCACGCACTGGTTGGTTAGCATCGATCATCGCCGTGTTGTTGGTCATCCCATACATGTATCGCTTTGCGACCAAAGGGCGCTTTATCCGCTGGGTTACGTCGCTTGTCACTGGGCTCGCACTCTCAGTCGTTGTCATGTATCTTGCCTTTCCTGATGGAAGTGGGTTAGCCGCAGAAAAAGTAAACATGGAGTCTCCTCGAGCGTATACTTTTCCGCAAACATTAGACATGGTGATTGAAAAGCCTTTTACTGGCTATGGATATGGCAAGTTTGAATCTGAGTACATGCTGTATACGGCTCGTCAACATGCCCTAAATGAGAATTACCCAGCTGGTTTGCCAGCCATGGATCATCCGCATAACGAGCTACTTTACTGGGGAGTAGAAGGTGGTTTGCTGCCAATACTCGGCATCTTCTTAGCGATGGCACTGGTACTGTATCGAATCTATCAAGCCAAACGCGGAACTCGTCTTGCGTTGCTGGCCTTGTTTATACCTATCGTATTGCACTCACAACTGGAATACCCTTTCTACCACTCTCTCGTACATTGGTTGATCTTCGTTATCCTGCTGTACTGGGTCGATCAGCGCGTCTCTCGTTATCGACAAGTCGGCTTTAGTAATGTGACCAAAAGCTTGCTGCGAGTCTTTAGTTTGGTACTTCCCGTTACGTTTACGTTTTACATGGTAAGCGCATTGCATACGAACTATGTATTGACGAAGTTTGAGACCACTAGGCCAACTAACCCTGATATTCTGAATCAAGTCAGTAACCCTGTAGTTTGGAAAGACAGGTTTGATTGGGATGTCTATAGCACATTTTTAAACATTGGGCTGTACCAACAAGATGCAACCTTGATTCAGCCTTATATCGATTGGTCGCTAAAAATCATCAAAGATAAGCCTCGCCCTGCATTTTATAATAATTTGATTTTGGCCTACCAAGGCTTAGATGACTCAAGTAAAGCGGAGCAAATCAGAGCTGAAGCGCAGTTTTTGTTCCCGAAGATTGATTTCAGTGACGTCAATTACCGACCACCTTCTCAAGCAATCTCTGCCTCACCAGCCCCCACTTCAGGAGCTGAGTAATAAATACAAAAAAGCGAAGGGATGACCTTCGCTTTTCTTTATCTCATTGCGGTATAGCTTTATTCAGTGAGTGACTCTTCTAACGCTTTTAAGCACAGTGCAACGTTTTCAGGTCGAGCGCCGTAACCCATTAAGCCAATACGCCACGCTTTACCAGCTAATGCCCCGAGGCCTGCACCAATTTCTAGGTTATAGGTTTCTAGCAAGTGAGCACGAACTTTTGCTTCATCAATTCCTTCAGGCACGTAAATCGCATTTAATTGCGGCAAACGATGGGCTTCGTCCACAACAAATTCAAAGCCTAACTTTTGTAGGCCATTTTTGAGTTTTTCATGCATCAGTTGGTGACGAGCCCAAGCGTTTTCTAATCCTTCATTTTTCAGTATCAGTAAAGCTTCATGAAGCGCATACAAGCTATTAACTGGCGCCGTATGATGGTAACTACGCTTGCCTTCTCCACTCCAATACCCCAAAACTAAACTCTGATCGAGGAACCAACTCTGTACTGGTGTTGTTCTTGCTTGAATCTTTTCAATCGCGGCAGGAGAAAACGTCACTGGTGAGAGCCCTGGTACACATGACAAACATTTTTGACTGCCAGAGTAAACCGCATCCAGTTGCCATTCATCCACTTTTAACGGCACACCACCAAGTGACGTCACCGCATCAACAATAGATAATGCATTATGCTGTTTCGCCAGCTTACCCAATGCTTGAGCATCACTGACTGCACCAGTTGAGGTTTCGGCATGCACAAAAGCAAGGATTTTTGTATCTGGGTGCTGTTCGAGTGCTTGCTCGACTTTATTAATGGAAACAGGCGTCCCCCATTCATCATCGACGATAACAACTTCACCACCAGCACGGACGACATTTTCGCGCATGCGTTCACCAAATACACCGTTACGGCAGACGATCACTTTATCGCCTTTCTCGATCAAGTTTACAAAGCAGGTTTCCATCCCTGCACTACCTGGTGCTGAAACCGCAATAGTGAACTCATTGTCAGTTTGAAAGGCATACTTCAATAGCAGCTTGAGCTCATCCATCATACCGATAAACAGAGGATCAAGGTGACCTACCGTAGGACGGCTTAGTGCTTGTAACACTTGAGGATAAATATCAGAAGGACCAGGTCCCATTAAAATACGGTGAGGCGGAATAAAGCTTTGGATCGACATGTCAGCTCCTTGATTATCTTTTATCCTGAGCATTCTAAAAGTTCTATTCAATAACATGGCTCAGGTGTAGGGTTCTTCACCCTAATAGATTTTTCCTCTATCAGCAATTAGCCGTAAGTATGGAGGTCAAACCAGTATCACAAAATCGTTAATAAAAAACACCATAAAGGTTGAAATATTGATTGACATTAAGGCCTCAAAACCGTTCAATGTTTGAGCTTTATGTAGAAGAGGAGCGCTACCCAGGTAGATGATTTGTGGAACCGCAATTCCAACACCAATCATTGAGGGGGAGTAGTGCCGAGGTAAGTCAAAGTTGCAGGATTTGACTTGTCGGTTGAATTGGGCTGAATCCCATCAACTGTCATCAGCGCAGTCTGATGAAGGGCTTCTGAGGGTAAATTTTTCAAATAGCATTCTAAATACCTCTCTTTTTGCTCTGTTCCTTTTCTCACCAAACATTGGATGTACAATTTTTTAGGAAGTCGTGGGAGAACGCAGTGAGCGCATTTAACGTAGCTAAATTCGGTGGAACCAGTGTTGCTAACTTTGAGGCAATGAGTCGTTGCGCCACCATTATCGAAAACAATCCAAATACTCGCCTGGTCGTGAGCAGCGCTTGCTCTGGCGTCACCAACCTATTGGTGGAACTCGCCAACGGTGTTCAGGATCAAACGCACCGTACTGAGCTGCTGCAAAATCTGGCCAACATTCATGACGCCATTTTAACTCAGCTCGAAGACAGCACGAAAACTGCTGCCGAGGTGTATGGCATATTAGATACCGTAACCAGCCTGGCCGAGGCTGCATCTATCCAAGCTAGTGCGAAGTTAACCGATCATTTAGTCGCATGTGGCGAACTCATGTCGACGCATATTCTAACTCAGTTAATGTGTGAGCGAGGCATTCAAGCTGTGCGCTTTGATATCCGCGATGTGCTGCGTACTGATGACAACTTTGGTCGCGCGGAGCCAAACATTGAAGCAATTTCGACGCTTGCGCAAGATAAACTCGTACCACTTTGCCAACAATCCGTTGTTGTTACTCAAGGCTTCATAGGATCTGACGAAGCCGGTAATACAACAACACTAGGTCGAGGAGGCAGCGATTACAGCGCCGCCTTAATTGCTGAGAGCGTCAAAGCGGCAGGGTTAGAAATATGGACTGATGTTCCGGGCATCTACACAACAGACCCGCGAATTGCGCCAAAAGCCTCACCAATTCCTGAGATCAGCTTTAGTGAAGCTTCAGAAATGGCTAACTTTGGCGCTAAAATCCTTCACCCTTCTACGCTAGTACCCGCATTACGCCACGACATTCCGGTATTTGTAGGGGCATCGAAAGAGCCTGAAAAAGGGGGAACTTGGATTCGCCACCAAGTCGAAAGCTCACCGTTATTCCGTGCGCTAGCTTTGCGTTGTAACCAAACCATGGTAACGCTACGCAGCGCCAATATGTTCCACGCATACGGATTCTTAGCGAAGGTTTTTGAGATCCTTGCAAAGCATAAGATCTCTGTCGATTTGATCACGACATCTGAAATCAGTGTATCGTTAACACTTGATCAAACTGATACCTCTGGCGGAGCACCACAGCTGCCGCAAGCTGCACGAGAAGAGTTAGAAGAGTTATGTAAGGTAGAAGTTGAACATGACCTATGCCTCGTTGCTCTCATTGGTAACAACATGAGTGAGAGTAAAGGCTACGCGAAACAGGTTTTTGGCACGCTAGAAGATTTTAACCTACGCATGATATGTTATGGCGCTAGCCCTCACAACTTATGCTTCTTGCTCCATGAATCGGTATCGAAACAAGCCATACAAAAACTCCACACTGAGTTGTTTGAGAAGTAAGTTCAACTCAATAAAACAAAGGGCTGCGTATCTGCAGCCCTTTGTTGTTTCAATAGTTGTTACATTTGAACGAGGTAAACATCAATTTAACCGTTAATGTTTGGCCCTAACCATTTTTCAGCCTCGATCCTATCCCACCCTTTGCGATCGGCGTAGCTCTCTAGCTGATCTTCTTGGATCTGTGCGATCGCAAAGTAACGTGAGTCAGGATGAGAGAAATACCAACCAGAGACTGACGCGCCCGGATACATTGCATAGCTGGAGGTTAGAGTCATGCCAATATTCTCTTCCACATTAAGTAGCTCCCAAAGCGGTCCTTTTTCAGTATGCTCAGGGCACGCTGGATAACCCGGCGCAGGGCGAATACCTTGGTATTTTTCACGAATGAGATCATTGTTAGATAAATCTTCATCCGCAGCATAACCCCAAATTTCTTTACGGACACGCTCATGCAAATACTCAGCAAACGCTTCGGCTAGGCGATCCGCCACCGCTTGAATCATAATTGCGTTGTAATCATCTCCCTGTGCTTTGTATTCATCAGCAAGCTCTCGTTCACCAATACCACCAGTGACAGCAAATGCCCCTATCCAATCATGTTTACCCGACTCTTTAGGTGCGATGTAGTCAGATAAACAATAGTTGAATCCTTTTGGTTTCTCGGTCTGTTGACGCAAGTTACGCAGTACTTTCACAACGTCGGTACGAGTTTCATCAGCATAAACTTCAATGTCGTCCCCCACGCTCGCAGCAGGGAATAAGCCACACATTCCACGCGCTTTTAACAGGCCTTCTCGCTCAACTCGATCAAGTAACTCGTTGGCATCTTCGAATAAACGTTTTGCTTCTTCACCAACTTCTTCATGTTGGAAAATTGTTGGATACTTACCCACAAGTGACCAAGTCATAAAGAATGGTGTCCAATCGATGTATTGACGTAATATAGCCACATCAAAATCATCGAAGATATGAATACCAGTCTTAACAGGCACTGGAGGAGTGTAAGCTTCCCAATCGATCGCAACTTTATTCGCTCGAGCCGCTTCTAATGTCACTGGTTTGGTTCTCGGTTTCTTTCGATTATGTTGATCACGTACTCGTTCGTAGTCAGCTTCAAGTTTTTCAACAAATTCAGGGCGACGTTCATCTGACAATAGAGAAGTACATACGCCCACCGCACGTGAGGCGTTATTCACGTAAACAACTGGATGCTTGTAATTTTGCTCAATCTTAACTGCTGTATGGGCTTTTGACGTTGTTGCGCCACCGATGAGAAGAGGTAAGTTAAAGTCGAGACGCTCCATCTCTTTTGCAACATGCACCATTTCGTCTAATGAAGGCGTGATCAACCCTGATAAACCAATAATATCGACGTTCTCTTCTTGCGCTACTTTTAAGATCTTTTCGCAAGGAACCATGACACCAAGATCGATAATTTCATAGTTATTGCACTGCAATACAACGCCTACGATATTTTTCCCGATATCATGTACATCACCTTTGACCGTCGCTAGCAAAATCTTACCGTTTGTTTGTCCCACCTGCTTTTCTGCATTGATGTAGGGCTCCAGATGCGCGACTGCTTGCTTCATCACTCGTGCAGATTTTACGACCTGAGGAAGGAACATTTTACCTTCACCAAACAAGTCTCCGACGACGTTCATCCCATCCATTAGTGGGCCTTCAATCACCTCTAATGGCTTTGAAGCGTTGACACGAGCCTCTTCGGTATCATCAACGATGAACTCAGTTATTCCTTTCACTAACGCGTGCTCTAAGCGCTTTTCAACAGGCCAAGTTCTCCACTCAAGTGCAGAGGCATCCTCCTCTTTACCTACCCCTTTGCCTGCATATTCCGCCGCGATATCTAACAATCTCTCAGTGGCGTCATCACGACGGTTAAGAACGACATCTTCCACAGCCTCACGCAATTTTTCAGGCACGTTATCGTAGATTTCTAACTGACCCGCATTCACAATCCCCATATCCATACCATTTTTAAAACAGTGATAGAGGAACACCGCGTGAATCGCTTCACGTACATAGTTATTGCCACGGAAAGAGAATGAGACGTTAGAAACACCACCCGAGATCATCGCATGTGGTAAATCACGTTTGATATCGCCAACGGCTTCAATGAAATCCACCGCGTAGTTATTATGCTCCTCGATCCCCGTAGCAATGGCAAAAATGTTTGGGTCAAAAATGATGTCTTCTGGTGGAAAGCCCACTTCATCAACAAGAATTCGGTAAGCGTTGGTACAAATTTCTACTTTGCGCTCACGTGTATCTGCTTGCCCTATCTCATCAAACGCCATCACAATCACAGCCGCACCGTAACGGCGGATCAACTTAGCTTGTTCAACGAATTTCTCTTTGCCTTCTTTGAGAGAGATCGAGTTAACAATGCCTTTGCCTTGGATGCACTTAAGACCGGCTTCAATAACCTCCCACTTGGAAGAGTCAACCATGATTGGTACTTTTGAGATTTCAGGTTCTGACGCACAAAGGTTTAAAAAGCGAACCATACAAGCTTGTGCATCCAACATGCCTTCATCCATGTTGATATCGATAATTTGAGCGCCATTTTCAACTTGTTGACGAGCCACATCGAGCGCTTCATCGTACAGCTCTTCTTTAATCAAGCGTTTAAAACGCGCAGAACCGGTTACATTAGTACGCTCACCGACATTGATAAATAAAGAGTCTTTATCAATCGCGAGCGGCTCTAAGCCAGACAAGCGACAAGCAACGGGAAGATCAGGTAATTTACGAGGGGCGATATTTTCAACCGCGAGTGCCATTTGGCGAATGTGCTCAGGAGTTGTACCACAACACCCACCAATTAAGTTTAAAAAGCCACTTTGAGCCCACTCTTTAACATGCTTAGCCATATCTTCTGGCGACAAATCGTATTCGCCGAATGCATTCGGAAGCCCAGCATTTGGGTGAGCGGAAACAAAAGATTCTGATATACGCGAGAGCTCTTCAACATAAGGACGAAGCTCATCTGGGCCCAGCGCACAGTTCAAACCAAACGAAATCGGTTTAACATGACGTAATGAGTTGTAAAACGCTTCTGTGGTTTGACCGGATAATGTCCGACCGGAAGCATCGGTAATAGTCCCCGAGATCATCACAGGTAACTCAATACCCATCTCTTCAAACACACTTTCAACAGCAAATGAACAAGCCTTAGCGTTAAGAGTATCGAAGATAGTCTCGATAAGAATAAGGTCAGAACCACCTTTAATAAGCGCTCGAGTCGATTCAGAGTAAGCCTCAACTAACTCGTCGAAAGAGACATTTCGATATCCAGGGTCGTTTACATCAGGAGAGATAGAACAAGTGCGGTTCGTCGGCCCTAAAACCCCTGCGACATAACGCGGTTTATCGGGTGTTTTTGCGGTCCATTCGTCTGCAACTTCACGTGCAAGCTTGGCAGCAGCAAAGTTAATTTCTTCACTTAGGCTTTCCATCTCGTAGTCAGCCATCGCAATGGTTGTTGCGTTAAACGTGTTGGTTTCGAGAATATCTGCACCCGCTTCTAAATATGCAGCGTGAATTTCCTTGATAAGTTGAGGCTGACTTAGAACCAACAGGTCGTTGTTACCTTTTAGATCACAATGCCAATCCGCAAAGCGTGTTCCTCGATAGTCTTGCTCTTCAAGTTTGTATCCCTGAATCATGGTTCCCATACCACCATCAATCAAAAGAATACGTTGCTTCAATTGAGCTTCAATCTGTTGTCTTACGTTACTTCCCACAGTACAGCCTCATTCCTTTAGTTATCTTTCCATCCTATCACACAAACTTCAGGAGTCTAGACGTCTAAACGTGGAATTAATGATTATTTTATCTCCTTCTTAACTTACAAAATAATCGCGAAAAAATGTTTGCTATTTAAGCAGCATCAGTCGAGAATCCCATTCATAAAATGTTACAAATAGAGAGCTCTATGTCGGTCTATCATACTTTATGTTTTCTATCCGCAGCTGCGATGCTAATTGCTTTTGTAAACAGCAAGATAGGAAAGATGCAAACCACCATTGCGATTACCGCAGGTTCAATGGTGCTTTCACTTCTAATCTTAATTGCGGGCCAAAACAACTGGTTCCACCTCACCGAAATTGCGACAGAAACGGTCACAAGGATCAACTTTGAAGATTTCTTGCTCAAGGGCATTCTTGGCTTCTTACTATTTGCGGGTGGATTAGGCATCAAACTCCCGAACCTTAAAGATCAAAAATGGGAAATTACCGTTTTGGCTCTCGGAGCCACCCTATTTTCCACTTTCTTTATCGGGTTTGCGCTCTACGGATTCTGTCAGTTAATTGGCATCCAATTTGATTTGGTCTACTGCTTACTATTTGGTGCTCTAATATCGCCAACTGACCCAATCGCTGTATTGGCTATAGTTAAAAAGCTCGATGCTCCCAAACGTATCTCCACCCAGATTGAAGGAGAGTCGCTCTTCAATGACGGCTTCGGTTTGGTTATCTTTGTCACTCTATTTACGATTGCATTTGGTACTGAGGCACCAACTGTAGGTAGTGTCACCTTACTCTTCATCCAAGAAGCTATCGGGGGTATCACATATGGTTTCGTCCTCGGTTTGCTATTCCACTACTTAATCAGTGCCACCGATGATCACTCAATGGAATTGTTACTTACCATTGGTGTCCCAACGGCAGGTTACGCATTTGCTGAATACATCCATGTATCAGGCCCACTCGCGATGGTTGTATCCGGTATTATGATTGGCAACTGGACACGCTTTATCGGCTTTTCAAAAGAGAGTGAAGACCACCTTGACCACTTTTGGGAGCTCGTCGATGAGTTCTTGAATGGCGTGTTATTCCTACTGATCGGTATGTCGATGCTGCTATTTGAATTCCACAAAGAAGACTGGATCATGATGGCTATATCAGTCCCTCTTGTACTAGCAGCTCGCTATCTAAGCGTATTTCTTTCTTACATAGGCTTTAAACGTTACAGAAAATATAATCCATGGTCAGTGCGTATTTTGACGTGGGGAGGTTTACGCGGAGGCCTGGCACTAGCGATGGCACTTTCTATTCCATCAGGTATTTGGGTGATTCAAGATAAGTTAATCGATGTAAAAGAGATTATTCTTGTAATGACCTACTCCGTCGTTGTTTTCTCTATCCTCATTCAAGGCTCAACAATCACCCCAATGATTGAAAAAGCAAAAGATGAAGAGAAGAAAATGGAAGAGAACAACCAAGCAATAACCACTCCGGTGCATACGGAGCCAGTGGACTCTTAAAGACACGTAACTTAATAGATGAAAAAGCAGCTATCTAGCTGCTTTTTTCATATCTAATCTTCGGACTCCCCTTCAAGAACAAAACGCTTGTTACTCTTTGATATACAGTTAAATATCCGAATAATCGTCACGCTACGGTGTCATAGATACTAACTATTACCGATAGATAATATTCATAGACGAGTCTTTTAGTTTAAGCATTTTCATCATCACTTCCCTTCCCTTGGCAATATAGGCTCCCTAAACTTCTACAACACTTAACAATGAGCGACTTTGTATTTGTATAGAGAAAGAAGCATTGAGGATGATTGCGAGCTCACTCCCCCAAACGGGCTTGAAATCCCACTAAACTAAGGTCTGAGCTAGCACTCAGGTTGTTCAAGCCCTTAGCAGAAGTATAGAGTCCTCATACTTGATCTCAGCGACACTGAACTTATATTCAAAGTTGTTCTGTTTTCGAGATAGAAACAAAGCGACACCTCGAACAACTAGGTTCATAGCTAGATATGTCTAATATGTTATAGAGGAATCTTTGGTAAGCACGTGCTGGTACTCAAAGCTAGAGCTCGAGACTGGAATCAACTCGTTCATGGAAGGGCTTAGAAAGCATAGCGAAGAGGGAAGCCTGCCTCTCGATGCAAAATTTCAATATGGAAATAGGGTTAAGGTAAATCGGGTAACCAAAACGAAAAAATCCCCAGTCTTTCGACTGAGGCTTAATATAAATGGCGGAGTGGACGGGACTCGAACCCGCGACCCCCGGCGTGACAGGCCGGTATTCTAACCAACTGAACTACCACTCCGCAGTGGTATCACTCACTTGTAATCAGCAAGTGTCCATAATTTAAAGCCTGGCGATGTCCTACTCTCACATGGGGAAACCCCACACTACCATCGGCGCTATTTCGTTTCACTTCTGAGTTCGGCATGGAAATCAGGTGGGTCCAAAACGCTATGGTCGCCAAGCAAATTCTTTAATTCGGAAAGCTGTTTTCTTAATTCTCGTTTTTACACATTCAACGTTCTTTCATTGAGTCCATCAAAACCCCTTGGGTGTTGTATGGTTAAGCCTCACGGGCAATTAGTACAGGTTAGCTCAACGCCTCACAACGCTTACACACCCTGCCTATCAACGTCGTAGTCTACGACAACCCTTTAGGATACTTAAAGTATCAGGGAGAACTCATCTCAAGGCTCGCTTCCCGCTTAGATGCTTTCAGCGGTTATCGATCCCGAACTTAGCTACCGGGCAATGCGTCTGGCGACACAACCCGAACACCAGAGGTTCGTCCACTCCGGTCCTCTCGTACTAGGAGCAGCCCCTTT
>Ga0215265_1012_pt1 | contig 79789 bp, 74 predicted proteins | sample JAMX8_100Endo3_C_FD_182615 | JGI IMG/M metagenome (GOLD analysis project Ga0215265, IMG submission 182615) | Enriched cells of freshwater protists from Biology Centre CAS, Ceske Budejovice, Czech Republic - JAMX8_100Endo3_C3 | ecosystem: Environmental > Aquatic > Freshwater > Unclassified ... | reverse complement strand
GGCGACCGAGACGAACACCTTCCTACCAACCACGGTTTTGATGAGTTTTTCGGCAACCTATATCACTTGAACGCGGAAGAAGAGCCAGAGAACGTGGATTATCCTAAAGATCCAGAGTTCAAGAAGAAATTTGGCCCTCGTGGCGTAATCCACTCTTACGCTGACGGCAAAATTGAAGATACCGGTCCACTTACGCGTAAGCGTATGGAAAATGTTGACGGTGAATTCCTTGATGCCGCGGAAACCTTCATAGAAAAACAAGTAAAAGCGGATAAGCCGTTCTTTACTTGGTTTAACACCACTCGCATGCACAACTTCACGCATGTTCCTGAAGAATACCAAGGTAAAACAGGCGCTGGTTTCTACGCGGATGGTGTTAAGCAGCACGATGATCAAATTGGTCAACTACTTAACAAGATCAAAGAGTTGGGTGTGGATGACAATACAATCATTGTTTACACCACTGACAACGGCCCTATGGTTGATTTGTGGCCTGATGCAGGGATGACACCATTCCGCTCTGAGAAAAACACTGGCTGGGAAGGCAGTTTCCGTGTGCCGATGTTGATTAAATGGCCTGGAAACATCGAAGCAGGTAAAACGTTCAACGGCATGATGTCATTAGAGGATTTCTTCCCGACATTGGTTGCTGCAGCGGGTGACACCAAAGTTAAAGATGAATTACTAAAAGGTAAGAAAGTTGGTGATATGGACTATAAAGTTCACCTAGATGGTTACAACCAACTGCCATATCTAACGGGTAAGTCAGACAAATCTGCTCGTAACGAATTCGTTTACTGGAGCGATGACGGTGATCTTGTGGCATTACGCCAAGGAAAGTACAAGTTCCACTTTATGATTCAAGAGAATGAAACAGCCATGGATGTATGGCGCAAGCCGTTTACTAAACTTCGTGTTCCATTGATCTTCGACTTGAGTATCGACCCATTCGAACGTGGTGACCAAGGTATGGGTTACTCTCGTTGGATGTACGAGCGTTCATTCTTAATGATGCCAGCGATGGATACAGTGAAAGAAGTGATGGGTACATTCAAAGAATTCCCACCTCGTATGGAAGCAGGTTCGTTCGTACCTAAGTCTTCTAAGTAATTAATATTATATAGCGCTTTTCGGAGCGCTATATACCCAAATAGCTTCAATTCCTGCTGAAATGTGATTACGAGGTTATTTGGGTATATTAAATAGTGAGAAACGTATGAGTAAGATTTCCCCTCGCCATTCTACTACCATGCCTATTGTTCCTCTTAAAACGGCGTCTAAAGCAACGGTTCCGGGTGCGTACGACCGTCGATTCCATGTGATGGCAAAGCCAGGCGGAGCAAAATGCAATATCGATTGTCAGTACTGCTTTTATCTGCATAAAGAAAATCTACTGCACCAAGAAAAGCAGCCCAAAATGGACGACGCAACATTGGAAGCGTTCGTGAAAAGCTACATCGAAAGTCAGGATGGCGAAGAAATTGTATTCTCATGGCAGGGCGGGGAGCCAACGCTACTTGGGTTGGACTATTTCCGCAATGTTGTAGCTCTGCAAAGGAAACATCAGCCGAAAGGCGTTCGCATTGAAAACGACCTTCAGACCAACGGCATTTTGCTAAACGATGAGTGGTGTGCGTTTTTAAAAGAGCACAACTTCCTAGTTGGCTTGTCGATTGATGGGCCACGAGAGCTGCACGACAAATATCGCAAAACCCGCAGCGGTAAGCCGACGTTTGATCTGGTTATGAAAGCGGTAGATAAGCTCAAAGCGCATGGCGTGAAATTCAACGCGTTGGTGACGGTGAATCGACACAATGCGAAATACCCGCTCGAAGTGTATCGATTTTTAACCCAAGAATTGGGTGTGACATACATTCAGTTTGCACCGGTGGTTGAAGCGAACGACTTCCAAACAACCGCACCGCAGTTTTGGAACGAACAGATGATCCCAACCAAAGGCAGTGATCTGGCGAAACCGGGTCATCCAATGTCTGTAGTGACGGATTGGTCGGTCGATCCTGAAGACTGGGGACGCTTTTTAATGACCACCTTTGAAGAGTGGGTGAATAACGATCTTGGCCGTGTACTGGTTAACCTGTTTGAAACCGCGGTAGCGCAAGTAATGGGGAAACCGTCTCAGCTTTGCGTGACAGCTGAGTTTTGTGGCAAAGGCTTGGCGATTGAGCACAATGGCGACGTGTTCAGTTGCGACCACTATGTGTACCCAGAATACAAACTCGCCAACATTCATGAACACTCATTGAATGATATGGCCTTCTCTACACGACAATACACCTTTGGCATGGCAAAACGCGAATCTTTGCCGGCGTATTGTAAGCAGTGTCCCTACTTGACTTATTGCTGGGGCGAGTGTCCGAAAAACCGTCTGATCAAAACGCCGAATGGCGAGGCTGGACTAAACTATCTGTGTTCGGGAATCAAAATGTTCTTTGATTACGCGTTACCGATGTTGGTTGGTCTTGCACAGCTTCTCCAATCTGAAGAACCGCAAAGATAACATAGTGAATATAACCTTAAGTTATTTCATTTGTTCTTATACTTAACTATTGAAAAGACGGCTTAAACCACTGAAAAGGTACCTTATGAACCACGCACAACAAGCGATAAAAGAACTCATCGAACAAACAGAAAAAAGCGTCATTGGACAAAGCCACGTGGTTCGAGCTTTAGTCATCGGGTTATTAACGAACGGGCACATTCTTCTAGAAGGTTTGCCGGGAACGGCAAAAACACGTTCTGTAAAATCGTTGGCCAACTTGTTAAACACCAGTTTTGGTCGAATCCAGTTTACGCCAGATCTTTTGCCATCGGACGTGACGGGAACCGAGGTTTATCAAGAGTTGGATGGCAAGCCGCAACTCCATTTTCAGCCAGGGCCAATTTTTAACAGCATAGTGCTTGCCGATGAGGTCAACCGTGCACCAGCCAAAGTACAAGCGGCACTGCTTGAAGCCATGGCCGAAGGCACAATCACGGTAGGCGATAAAACTCACGTATTGCCGGACTTATTTATGGTGCTTGCTACGCAAAACCCTGTAGAGCAAGAGGGCACGTATCCGCTGCCAGAAGCACAAATGGACCGTTTTATCATGAAGGTTACCGTCGATTACCCAGAAGATGAAGCCGAACGTGACATCATTCGTTTGGTGCGCAGTGAAGAATTGGGTGCGGAAACCAGCAGCGAAATTGTTACGCCAAAACACATCGAGCCAGACGTGGTGCTAGAAGCGCGTCGTCAGTTACCAAACATCGTGGTATCAGACCTAGTGGAAAACTACATCGTTGCGTTAGTGATGGCGACTCGTAAGCCAGAGCGTTATGCCGATTCAAACTTAGCAAAATGGATTGAGATTGGCTCTAGTCCTCGTGCTTCCATCGCACTAGACAAATGCGCTCGTGCGTATGCGTGGATGCAAGGACGTGACCATGTCACTCCTGACGATGTGCGAGCCATGGTTCCGTCTGTACTGGGCCACCGTTTTTCTTTGACCTACGATGCACTAGCAGACGGGGTCGATCACCAACGCGTCGTGCAAGAGCTGCTAGATTGTGTAGAAATTGGGTAAGCGGGAGGCATTATGGCTAAGCCAACTCTTGCGCCAAAATCACAGGGGATGGATCCCCGTTTGTACTGCGATTACGCTCGCTTAGTACGCTTGCAAGCACAAGCAGAATCATTCAGTTTACTTCCTCACCTAAAAGCGGGTAGCGTACTCTCAGGCCGCCACAATTCGCTGTTTCGTGGTCGTGGATTGAACTTCGAAGAGCTGCGCCATTATCAATTGGGTGACGACATTCGTAACCTGGATTGGAAAGTTACGATGCGTACAGGTAAGCCGCACGTACGCAGTTATACAGAAGAAAAAGATCGCAACGTAATCGTGTGTGTCGACCAGAGAAGCACAATGTTTTTTGCTTCGACGCAAGTAATGAAATCGGTTGTCGCGGCAGAGATCGCAGCGATGTGTGGGTGGCGAGTATTAAAAGATGGCGACCGAGTTGGTTTTGTCATCGCATCCCAACAGGCGTTGTTTCACAGCAAGGCGCAGCGTTCGCAAAACGATCTTCTGGCTCAACTTAAGCGTCTCGCTAAAGCCAATCAATCGCTCAATGTGGACTCCCGCAATTCCGAAAAAGTGACGTTCAGTCAATGGATTGAGCTCATTAAACGCATGAAGCTCAAACAATCCACTTTGATTTTTATCAGCGACTGGAGCGACTGCGAGGAGCACCATCTTGACCACCTTAAACAGCTACAACAGCACAACGATGTTCTCGCAGTGATGGTCAGTGACCCATTAGAACAAGCACTACCAGACGATTTGGCAAAATCGAAATGGGTGGTTGGTGATGGGCAGTATCAACTCAATTTAGACAGCAAAGCAAAGGTAGAAGCCGCGAGCGCAAAGCTTGAGGCTCGAACTAGCTTACAGCGTCAATCACTCTCTCAACTTATGGCGATGAAACACCTTCCGCACATCGAACTCGATACGACAGGTGAGCACATTAAACAATTCCAAAAACTGGTAGGAGGGCGTTAAATGAGTGGTCTTCCTACGCCTCCGAGTACCTACATACTCAGAGACCTACATGATGTGGCCGTGCCACCAAGCGTGAGTTGGTATCCGCAAACTATTGGCTGGAAGATTTTAGCGGCGGTTGCGCTCATTGCATTGGTGTATGTCGCGTATCGTTTGGCTCAACAGTGGTGGTGTAACCGCTACCGACAAGAAGCTCTGTTGACGATTTCGCAAATCAAACCGAGCGACAAAGGCATGCCTAAAGCATTGTTCTCTGTGCTTAAAATTGTGCTGATTCATGTTGATAGCCGTAACGCGAAATTGTTTGATACTGCCTTTTTGCGCAAGCTTGATGCGCTATATCCGCAAACCGGAGATTCTCAAGCAAACTCGCAAGTGGTCTTTAACGATGAGCTTTCAAAGCGCTGGTTACAAAGTATTGTTGACCCAAGCGTTATGCTAACCAACGAAGAGCGATTAACGCTTATTGCTCGTGCGAAAAACTGGGTGAGTGAACACCGTTGTGATGCTCAAAAAAGCGCGGCAAAGAAATCACCACTATTGAAACGCAAAGCAAATCAGGGAGGTCAACATGAATGATCTTCTTGTATCGCTAACTGGTTTGTCTGGTTTTGAATTTGCTCACCCAATGTGGTTTCTGATTTTGCCGCTGCCATTGGTGGTGTACTACTTGGTGCCTGCATATCGCACTAAGCAAATGGCGATCAAAGTGCCGTTTTTTAGTCAGCTTGTGGAAGCGATTGGCGAGACGCCATCAGAGGGTGCAAGCCAGTTAACCCCAAGCTGGTGGCAACGAGCAACGTTAATTCTCTCATGGCTTTTGGTGGTGTGTGCGATGGCCAAACCCACCGTGCTAGGCGAGCCTCAAGTACGCGAGAGTTTAGGGCGCGATGTGATGGTCGTGGTGGATCTTTCTGGTTCCATGGCTGAGCCTGATTTCACCTCTCGTACGGGCGAAAAAATTTCTCGCCTTGATGCGGCGAAAGAAGTGCTGACGGAGTTTGTTCAGTCTCGTAAAGGTGACCGATTAGGCTTGGTTCTTTTTGGTGATGCCGCTTTTGTGCAAACGCCATTTACCGCTGACCAAAAAGTGTGGCTCGAACTGCTTAATCAAACCGATGTGGCGATGGCAGGGCAGAGTACCCATCTTGGTGATGCGATTGGCTTAGCGATTAAAGTTTTTGAGCAAAGCGATAAGTCGCGTGGTGCTTTAGAACAAGATCAAAACCGTGAAAAAGTCGCGATTGTATTAACCGATGGTAACGACACGGGCAGCTTTGTCGAACCGATTGATGCGGCGAAAGTTGCGAAAGCCAAAGGCGTGCGAGTACACGTGATTGCGATGGGCGATCCTGAAACGATAGGTGAAACCGCGTTGGATATGGACACGATTCATCGCATTGCGAAAGAATCCGGCGGTGAAGCGTTTGAAGCACTCAACCGTGATGAACTGTCGGCTGCCTACGACGAGATTGGCAAACTGGAACCTCAACTTTACGAAAGCACCACATACCGGCCGAAACAAAGTCTTCACCATTACTTGATGGCGTTAGTGGTCATCATGCATTTACTCGCGTTCAGCGTCGCGACACTCAAAAGAAGGGCTGCAACACGATCATCATTAGGAGAGAGCGATGTTTGATTCTCTTAGTTGGACGCAATTCTTTACGCAGTTTCATTTTATCCGACCGCTGTGGTTACTGGCTTTGATCCCTATGTTTTTCTTGGTGTGGTTGCGCTGGCGAGAAGAAAGCAAACCAAGCTGGAAGGATATTCTGCCCGAACATTTACGCAATGCTTTGACGATAGGCGAGCGAGGTTGGCGTAAGCAACTGCCGCTTAAGCTCTTGATGCTGATTGTGCTAATCGCCATTGTGATTTGTGCAGGCCCAACGTGGCAACGTGAATCTTCTCCCTTTGGTGAAGATAAAGCCTCTCTGCTTGTGGTGCTTGATAATAGCGACTCGATGCTGCAAAAAGATCTCCCACCAAGCCGCCTTGAGCGTTCCAAACAGAAAATACGCGATTTGTTAGTTGCGCGAAAAGGCGGAAAAACGGGTTTAGTCGTGTTTGCGGGCAGTGCTCATGTGGCGATGCCTGTGACTCAAGACAGCAAAGTATTTGACCCATTCTTGGCGGCCATTACGCCAGAAATCATGCCCGTGCAAGGTAAGCTTGCTGAAAAAGCCTTGCCGTTAATTGATCAACAATTGCAAGGTCAACCAGGCTCCACCGTTTTGTTGGTGAGCGATGGCGTGAACCCGGCCACGATTAAGCAATACCAAGCGTATTTTGCAGGTAAACCTTATCAACTGTTAATTCTTGCTGCGGGGAATACAGATATCGTGAGTAACAACCCGATGGATTTGGATTCTCTGCAAAAACTGGCCAGCCAGACCAACGGTCGATTGGTGGAAGTGACGGTCGATAACAGTGATATCGAACAACTGAATCAATACGTTGAGCGCAATATGCAGCTTAATGGCGAATCTTCAATGCCTTGGAAAGACATGGGTTATCAACTGCTGTTCCCAATCGCGTTGATCATGATGCTGTGGTTTAGAAAAGGGTGGTTAGTGCAGTGGTGCGTGATTGCAATGGTGAGCGGTACACTATTGATGCCGACCAGTGCAATGGCGGAGAACGTTTCTGTTAAAGCCGAGCAGCCACAAGTTGTGCAAAAAGTGACGACCTTCGACAAGGTGGCGCAATGGTGGTGGGATTTGTGGCTGACGCCAGACCAACAAGGGCAGCGTTTGTTCAACCAACAAGCGTATTTAGAAGCTGCAAAACACTTTGTCGATCCATTACGCAAAGGCACGGCGTACTACTACGCTAGCGAGTTTGAGCTCGCGCACAGTGCGTTTTTGGAAATGCAAAACGACCCGTCCGAAGAGGTTAGAGATTACGGTCTTTACAATGCGGCGAGCGCATTGGCGCGTCAGCGTGAATATTTGGCTGCTCGTGACTTGTTAAAATCCCTAGCCAGTAAGCCAACGTTGAGCGAGTCGTTAAGACCTGATGTTGAGCACAACTTGAAAGTGATTGCTGGCATCGTCGATGAGATAAATCAGATGAGTGAGAGTCAAGCAGGAACAGAGCAAGAGGCGTCAACCGAGCTAGGCGACAACCCTCAAACCGCAGAAGGAGCGGATGAACAAACGTCAGCAGAGTTGATGATTAAAGAGACGTTAAGCGCAGACGACATCTTAGGTAGCCAAGAATTAGCCGACAAGTGGCTAAAGCGAGTCGAAGCGGATCCGAAGTATTTCTTACGCGCTAAATTTCAAATTCAATTACGCTCGCCAACAACGGGTAGCTCAACTACGACAACGGAACACAATACAGAGGAGGCTGCCCAATGATGATGAATGCCCATCGCGTGACCTCTTTTGCACTTCCTGCAAGGATAGTGGCATGGTTAGTGGTTTGTTTGAGTCTGTTCGTAAGTCGTCACGTTTTCGCTCAGGATATTTACGATCTTCAACGCAATCATGGTGTTGAGTTGCAAGCGTGGGTCGGTCAACAACCAACGGCTGGAGAAAAGCGTAAAACGCCAAGTTTTAGTGTCAACGAGCAAGTCATTTTAACCATCGAAGTGGCAACGCCGCGCTGGTTTACGGGTGGGACGCGAATTGGCAGTATTGAAATGCCCAATGTTATCGCCAAACAGCGTAATCAGTTAGCCACTAACTTCACGGAGCACAAGGGCGGACAAACTTGGTCGCGTCAACGCTGGGAAGTGACTTTGTATCCACAAGCATCTGGTGATTTTGTGATTCCACCTGTCGCAGTGGGCGTTCAGGTGTCAGCGCCGGACGGCGAGAAGGTGTCAGGCACCCTTTACACGCAGCCGATTAAGTTCAAAACTGTCTTGCCATCGGGATTGTTGAGCGGTGACACTCCTTGGTTTTCTGCAACGCACGTAGACGTAAAACAAGAGTGGGAAACCTCCACTGAGTCACTTAAAGTTGGGGATGCAATCACGCGTAAAATCACCATTTTGGCTCATGATTCGCTATCTGTGTTGCTACCAGACTTGTTGAAAGGAGAATCAACAACCCGTTACCAAGCGTATCCTCAACCGCACCGTCTTACAGATACGCAAACACGTGGTGATTACCAGTCAACACGCACAGAAGAGAGCGTGTACGTGATTCAACAAGGTGGTGAATTAACTCTGCCAGATTATGAGTTCCGTTGGTGGAACAGTAAGACTCAACAAGTGGAAACGGTGGTGTTAGAGGGCAAAACATTTGTTGCGAAGCACACGTTGAAATCCTTCATCAAAACGTACTTTGCATGGATTGTATCCACGCTTGTATTGCTGGGTTTTGTGATTATTTCATTGGTAGCCATTAAACGTTACTACCGCAACAGACCGACACCAGCATGGTTGACGTTCCACCGTTTGTTAAAGGCTAAACGCTGGTCTGAAGCAAGGGCCGTATTGTACAAACAATTGCGTTTAAATACGGCAGTGCTGGAAATGACCAAAGCCGATACGAGTAAATCGTGGCAAAAAAGTGCGTCGCGAATGCAAAATGGCGAAAATAGCGCTCATTTAATGAAGTCGATGTGGCGCAAGATCCAGACCAAACAACAACGCTTTAAATTCCGTATACCGCGAGCGTTACCAGAACTGGACAAAGTCATTGGAAGAGATGGCAATGAATAAAGCGGGGCGCTAATATAGCGCCTCGTTTTTATTAGAGAATAGATTTCAAATGAGCCAAGAGTTTATGCGCCGCGCATTGGAAGTGTCCAAAAATGCGCTTCCTGAATGTCAACCCAACCCGCCGGTTGGCTGCGTGTTAGTGAAAGACAATCAAATCGTTTCAGAAGGTCATACTCAAGCTATTGGTGGCAATCACGCGGAAGTAGAAGCACTGAATGCATATCAAGGCTCGTTAGAATCGGTGACGGCATACGTTACGCTCGAACCGTGTTCGTTTGTTGGTCGCACGCCAGCGTGCGCGGTGACATTAGTAAAATCCGGTATTGGCAAAGTCGTCGTAGCCATGTTGGACCCAGATCCGCGCAACAGTGGTCGAGGAATCGAGATTCTAGAACAAGCGGGTATTGAGGTGGAAATTGGTTTATGCGGCGAGGAAGTCTGCGAGTTTCTTACCCCATATTTAGGCAAATCTTAATGTAAGCTTTGGCTTGCACGCTAGCTGCTCACTTATGCGGTGAATGGAGTACGTCAAAATTGAGTTAAAACTCATTAAAACAGGTCTTACCGCCCATTTCTTGTACTTGGTTACGTTAACTATCATGCTGTTAGATTAAAATAGAAAAAGTGATTTTCGAAAAATTTAATAGCATGAAACCGACCGATCTGAATCTTATCCCCATCTTTATTGCCATCTATGAAGAGGGGAATTTATCTAAAGCGGCAGCACGTCTCAGTATCACGCAGCCCGCAGTCAGCAAAGCGTTGGCACGTCTTCGTGATATTTATGACGAACCTTTATTTCATCGCTGTACCAAGGGAGTAGAACCTACCTCTTTTGCTATGGATATTTACCCTGCGCTGCTTACTTCGGTGCAAAACTTTACTTCAACTCTGACGGCTTCTAGCGAATTTGACCCTAAAGTGTCGAATCGAGTGTTTTCCATTGCTTGTGTCTCTGTTGCAAGTTTTGAGTTGCTCCCTCAGTTATGAAACAGATCAGTGAGTTAGCACCACATATTGCTTTAGAGGTTCATCCACTCTTTACGGAAGATTTTGAAAGCGATCTGCGTTTGCAACGTTACGACTTGATCATTGATATCGCGCCAAGAGCAAGAACAGTTTTAAAAGTTGAAACTGTACTTACTGAGCGCTTGGTGGTGGTGTCTAGCGAGGAGCACCCACGCTTAAAGGACGAGATTACGGCTGAACAATTTTTTGAAGAAGAACATGTGGTGGTTTCGCAGTGGCAGAGTCGTAAGAGCTTGTTAAACGCCGATGATATTGTCGACTTGGACAAAAGAAAGATAAAGTATCGAGCTTCTGGCGTGTTGGAAATGCTACCTGTTATCTGCGGTAGTGAATATATTGGTTTAATGCCCGAGTCGATGATCAACTTGTTCAACCACACCTATCATGTTAAATCTTTATCTATGCCATTTGATGAACAAACCTATGAGCTCTGCACAATATGGCATCCTAGTCGGACAAACGACAGTGCCCATCAATGGTTGCGATCACAGATTAAACAAGCAGGGAAAACCATCAACCAATAGGAAGTGCAATGAAGAAGACAATACGTGCCATCCTTAACGGCAAAAAAGCTGGGAACCCAGAGTTAAGAGATGCAATCATGAAAATGAGAGACAAGGGCGTCGATGTGCAAGTGCGAGTGACTTGGGAATCTCAAGACATGCCGCGCTTGGTGAAAGAAGCGGTTGATGAAGGGATTGAACGTATTGTTGTCGCTGGTGGCGATGGGACCGTCAATGAGGCGGCTTCTGCGATTATCCAAATTGAAGAAGAAAAACGCCCTGAGTTAGCCATTATCCCTCTTGGTACCGCAAATGATTTTGCCACCGCGATTCAAGTGCCAGCTTCTATCAAGGCGTCTTTATCTCTCGCCGTAGAAGGGCAGTCTGCTTTGGTCGATTGTGTCAAGGCTAACGATCGCTACTTTATTAACGTGGCAACAGCTGGGTTTGGCGCAGAAGTTACGGCAGAAACGCCTGTTGAACTTAAAAACTTTCTTGGTGGCGGCGCTTATACACTAACCGGTGTTGTAAAAGCGCTCGGCTTTAAACCTTATGACGGAACAATAAAAATTGAAGGCGGGGCTTATCAGGGAGAAATGTTGCTTGGCGCTTTTTGCAATGGTCGCTTAGCTGGAGGTGGGCAAGAGTTAGCGTCGAAAGCGATGATTAATGATGGCTTGATGGATCTAACACTGGTGCGTCCATTCTTGCCTCATGAGCTGCCGAAAGTTATCGAAGAGATCAATAATCCTAGCGAGAAAGGTGAGTTTGTAAAACACACAAGAGCAAGCTGGTTGGAGATAGACTTCCCAAATCCACTACCGCTTAATTTAGATGGTGAACCATATCATTCGAGAACAATACGGTTTGATGTTCAGCCTAAGAGTATACGATTAGTCTTGCCTCAAGATTGTCCTTGCTTGGTCAGCTAAACGAGTAGTTTCACGGCCCATAAACAACACAGCCTCCAATATGTGGCTGTGTTGTTTGTGTTGAGGTGTCAGGCGAATTAAAGCTTTTGAATGGTCTCTACGTCGATCTGCTTGGTTGTCCACTCTGAGTCAACTTCGCCTCGAATCGTCACTTTATCGTTTGGACCAACGTCTAGTCCCATCCAATCTTCATTGTCGATTTCCACTTCGATTTCACCAGTCTCATCTTTGAACAAGTAAGTCTCGTTACCAAGAGATTGAACAATGTGCCCGGTTAACATGACTGCGCTGTCGTCGGTTGCGTTGTGCGCCTCTTTCACCGAATTAATTACGCTTATTTCTGGACCATTAAACGCGGCGAAAGCTGAGCTTGAAAGTAGGGCAAACATGGATGCTAAAATCATTTTTTTCATTATCGTCTCCTTAAATTAGAAGTAGTAAGTTGTGCCTACGTTAAAGGATGCAGTGTTCGCGTATCGGTCTAGTTGATATTTTGCGTTTGCACCTATGGTGAGCTGCGGGAAAATTCGGTATTCCGCACCCACTGAGAACATTGCGCCTAGCTCGTTGTTTTTCTCCGTGTTGTGGAAAAGCGTGTTGTTCATTTCTACATCATCATTCGCGACAAGCTCATATTCTTGATGTTTAGAAACCTTGGCGTTGTATTCCGTGTGCGTTAGACCCGCTTTGAATTTTGTTGTCCATTTGTCATTTAATGCATAACTAAACACTGGAGACAGCGACACTTGCTTGGCTTTGATTGACGCATCCCAATCCATTTCATGATGGTAATCTTTGCCATCAATTTGTTTGATACCAAGGTTCTTTGAACGATTATCATCAAGGTCAAATTGGCTGTAGCCCAACTCTAGCGCCCAGTTGTCATTGAACGCGTAACCGACAAAACCTGAGAAAATACCGTCTTCAAGCTCAGGGTTGAGTGTTACGTTGTCAGTTGAAAAGTGAGGTTCCAAATCATGGTCAGTGGTGCCTAGTCCATATTCCAGACCTACATAAGGAGCCGCAGATACCGAAACTGAGCAGGTAACAAGTAACGCAAGAAGTGTTTTGTTCATTTTATTTTGCCTCTTCAAATCAACTTAGTGAGTAGAAGCGCATTTTGTGTGAAGAAGCGTGAAGCGATCGTGAAGAAACGAAAAAATGTTTAGAAAAAAGAACAAGGGGAGATAACGAGGGGCGGTTTGAGTGAACAAACACCAAGCTCTTTATATAGAGTAAGTTAAGTTGCTGCGACGTAACACACCGCAAACGGGACATTAAGGCGAGTAAACTCTTTGATCCAACGCCATTGGTTATCCTGGATTTTATCGCCAGGGCCTTTCACTTCAATCCATTCGAACTCATTTTCTTTAAAAGCAATGAGATCCGGCATCCCATTACGGTAAAGCTTAAGGTCGCTCAATTGTATTTTGAACAGCGCCATCAGCATATTGGTTGGGATAGTGTTGAGCGCTGTTTCGAGTAGCTCTTTACTTATTAAATTCCAATGTACAAATGGATTACTAATGCCAAACTTCTCATCGTATTTTGTCAATAACGTCTGGGTGTTGCCCGCTTCTAGTTCGGCAAAAGCGGTGTATATCAAAGCTTGGCGCTTGGTAACAAAATCCGAGTGATATAAATCTAAAGGACGGTGTTGATAAGCGTTAATGAATGCCCCTTCAATAGGAGCAAAAATCGCATCCCAAAAAGTGAGGCCAAGTAATGCATTAAGCAGTGCATTTTCGGCGTAAAATACTGTCCAGCCTAAGGACTCAAAATACGCTTTACTGGCAAGTTCTACTCGTTGTTGAGATAAATCCAGTTCAATATGGTATTCGGAGCAGAGTGGCTTCGCTACTCTTGGTACTTTCGCGCCTTGTTTTCGCTTCAACCGTTGCTCAAGTTTTTGTGCGACTTCGAGCTCAGACACATCAATTGGCGACTGTAGCATCTCTGTGACAATGTCACTAAATAAATCATCTTGGTTTAGTTTGTCATAGATACGTGCACGTCGTTCTCGGCTCGGAGCGAGCTGAGTTTGGCTAAATAGAGATAGGGCGGTCTCTAGATCATTAAGCCGTTCGTAATCACGTGCTATGTCATTCAACATGTGCTCACGCTTACGATCTACGTAATGGTGATTAACGGGCTGAGGCATTGCCTCAATTAATAAGTCGAGGTTCGTTTTGTCTTTTCGATCAAATTGCCAGTACAGGTTGGCCAGTTGGCTCAGTTCAATTAAGCGGTCTATTTGCTCACGTGAATCAAAGAAACGGCGCACTTTACTCAATTGGTATTGCTCGAACTGATGTAGACCTAAGTCATCAAGCACAAACTGACTTAAGTCTTGATGGGTGTTGGCAAAAAACAGGGTGAGTAACACGTCGATCATGTGAGCTGAATTGAGTTTGATGATCGTAAACTCAAGCTGCTCAAAACGATCAAATTCCGTGTTGCTTAAACGCTCTACAAGGGCATCTTTCTTTAATGACTTCGGTAGCTCTGGGTAAAGTGCAGAGATCTCCGGTTTCGTCAGTAAGTTAGACGCTAACTCTTGATGAGCGAGTGTTGGGGAAAGGACCACAAACTCATGTTGACTCAATTCTGCCAGTGCTTCATCGATTGAAGGTATTTCTTGATAACTCAGCTTATCACTTCGAAACCAACACCCTTTTCGGCTGTATAAACGCACCAACAGGCACTGGGCGTGTTTGCTCAAAGAATTAAACGAGCGAAGCCAAGCGTGTTCTTCCTCGGCCAGTAAATCGCTGTACCAGGTTACTGCGTGGTGAGTCAGCTTAAAGAAGTTTTCTAGATAGTAGTCTGGTGCAAGTTCGATAGGGCTTTCCATAAACGACCGATAACAAAAAAGGCTTAACCCATAGGTTAAGCCTTTTCGCTATCAAATCAATTCGCAATTATGCGTTTTTTAGGTGCGCTACTTTCGCTTCAGACAGTGGCTTAGTGATGAACGCAAGTACGATACATACTGCCATCATTGCTGAAGAAATAGTGTAAGCCAAGGTGTAGCCTTCGCCGTTCGTCATAGAGAAGCCAACAACTGCTGCGCCGATTGCACCACCGATACCCCATGCAGTGTAAAGCACACCGTAGTTAGTACCGTAGTTTTTCAAACCGTAGAACTCGGCCGTTAGAGTAGGGAATACCGCTAGAAGTGTACCGTAACCTACCGCTGCGATCGCAGTACCAATGATCAGAGTGAACTCAGAGTCGAACGTTGCGAACAGCACCATGTTTACGCCTTGTAGGACGAACGCAAGTAGGAGTGTACGAACACCGCCGATTTTATCTGCAAGCATACCCGCAGCAACACGGCCGCCTGAGTTAAATACAGCAAGAATAGACGCTAGGTAAACGGCGTTTGGTAAGTTTGCTTGAACGCTTGCGATGGTCGTGATGTTACCGATGATCATTAGACCAACAGAAGCTGCGAATGCGTACATGATCCATAGAGAGTAGAACTGTGGCGTCTTCAGCATTGCTTTCCAAGTTAGGTCATCTGACTTTTTAACCGCTTTAGGTGCTTGACCTTCTTTTACTTTAGGCTCTGCAGGTGTGTAGTCTGCTGGTGGGTTATTGATGGTTGCTGCAAGAGGAACTGCAATTGCCAGGATACCAACACCAAGAACCATAAAGCTCGTTTGAATGCCCATGCTGTCGATCAATGATGATGTTACTGGTGCTAGGTAGATAGCCGCTAGACCAAAACCAGCCGCAATAATGCCGTTAACCATGCCTTTCTTCGAAGCGTGGAACCATTTCATTGCAGAAGGTGATAGGCATGCGTAGCCAAAACCGATACCTGCACCTGTGATCACACCGAAGGTAATGTTCAGCATGAGTGGAGTGTCAACAAAGCCAGATGCGATCATGCCTAGACCTGTAAGAACAGTACCTAGGATAAGAATCATACGCGGACCCATGCGGTCTTGAAGAATACCTGCAACAAGAAGACAGATAGAGAAAGTGATGGTTGCAGTTGCATAAGGTGCAGAAGCTTCTGCAGCACTCCAGCCTGATTCAGTTACCAGTGCCTTGTTGAATACACTCCAAGCATACAGGATGCCAAGACAAAGGTTGATACAGAACCCTGCTAACAGGATGCGCATAGCTTTATCAATCTTGCTCATTTTCATTCTCAGTTTTTCCTCTTGTTGGCAATGCCGCAAAGAGGGTTGGTTTAAAGGTGTTTTTTCTCAAAATTAGTTTGCGTTTTTCAACGATTAACGCAATGAGCGCGGATTATAACCAATAAATATGTGATTGGAATCTCTTTTTGCCGTTACTGATAAAATAATTTGAAACATTAAAAGCGGATGTGAATTCATGGTTTTGTATGTGGTTGGAGTGTTATCAAAAAGTGATGATTTTTGTTGTTAGGAACGAGGAGCTAGTCAAAACAGAGAATTCAGTGCGCAGTTGGGTGCAGAGCTCACATTTCATATAAAAAATTTCAAAATGTTACCGTGTTAACTCCCTGTAACAAAAATGACTGAAATATCGTCTTGTCGCCGTAAGTATTGGATGTAAAGGGTTTCTTAAATTTAAATTGTTAACCTTTTGTAATAACTAGAGCTGATTAGGTTTTTTGTGCATTAAGTGAACAAAAAAGTCACTTGTAATTGCAGATTATAGGAGCAGAATATAGCGAAAAATGAGATTTCATTTATGAAGGGATGCTTTTTTAGACTTGTTGTGAGGTGACTTATGAAACTGTTCCTATTACTCATGGCTTCGGTATCTGCTGGTGTCGCATCTGCAGACCACATCCATTCATTTATGTTGGGTCTATCTATTGCTTCTCTAGCGGTAGGGAGCTGTTATTTCTTTGCATTCCGTAGCTCGCGCTTTCCGCAGCTTGCCTTATTCTTACTAATTTGCGGCATGCTTTCTAAGTTGACGATAACGGTTGTTGGTGTGATGTGGGGAATGTCGGCTGAATTAATTACATCTCCAATCGTCTTCGCACTTTCGTATTTATTCTTCTCTCTCGCCGTGACCTACTTATGGTTTAGTTATCGAGAGAGTATCACTAAGATCCCTGATCGATTTAAGTCAGCGTAAATCGTCAAATAAGAAAACATAATGAAAAAACGCCAGCAAAAGTGCTGGCGTTTTTGTTTAAAGCTAAGTCAGTTAGCTTGTTGTGTTTGGCTCGGTAGGGTTTGTCCTGTATTGAATGATACGGTTAGTGGCGGCTCTGGAACTTCTAAGAAGCAGGCGATTACCCTATAGAGTTCTCCTTCCGCAACGGTAACCTTTCCATCCGATTCAATCGCTAATCGACACGCTTTTACGAACAAGCGACGACTTTTCGGTTTGAGTTGCAGTAGGAGCTCTAAAGCAGCGCGATTTAGGCCCCAGTTCTTATTTGCGGGTTGTAACTCTGCATCATTAAAGCCCAAACAGGTTAGGGCGCTGCTAAATGCACGTTGAGCGTCTTCCGGTTGAGAGTGACTAACCCAAGCCAATTCGCGCAGTAGCCAAAAAACACTCTCTTTTAATTGCTTTAAAGATTGGATCTGTTTTGTACATCCATACGATTCGAGTAGTTGCTTCTCCAATAAGTTGATGACACACCATTCTGCGAGTGAGTAGTGGTCATCAGTTTGAGAGAGTTCGCGTAGCACCTGGCACAGTCTGTTTTTCTGACCCTCACTCAGCGATTTCAAGGCAGGAATGGAGAGTTCGAGTAATGGAAAGCGTAGATGAAGAGGCAAATCATAATCTAGCCATGGTAATAATTGTGCTTGAGACACATTTGGGATATGACTTTTTATCATCTCTCGCTGGAGTTCACTGCCATCAAATATCAAGGCAAAAGCAATAAAGCGCGCACTGTATGGTTCACGAGCGATGTCGACAAGTTCGGAAGGAAGTTGGTTAAGTAGTTGTTGACCTACTTCGCTGAGTTCTGCGGTGGTTGGTTTCTCAGGTTGTGTCGATGTCCCTGATGTGAATCCACTAACGTTATCATTCTCAAAGCTTGTCGTTGGACGATGCGAACTTTGAGAAAAACTTCCATCCCAACCAGGTTCAATTCGGCGAATCCGTTCTTCTAGTGGAGGGTGAGTCGCAAATAGGCCAGAAAAGCCGGAGAGTTTGCTTTGACCAAACATCATATGGCTCATCTCATCGCTTGCTTTTGTATTCAATGAAGAACCCGCCATATGACTACCAATTTTCTTGAGTGCACCAGCAATGCCTTGATCGTTTCGAGTAAATTGAACGGCACTGGCATCAGCGAGAAATTCACGTTGACGAGAGATTGCAGCTTTGATCATCGAGCCAAACAAGGTGCCAATCCAGCCCAGAACCAAACAGATAATCGCAATCAGCATGATAACCGCAAAGCCTTTATCGGAATCGGAAGAACTTCTTGATACGCGGCTCGTATGATGAGTGTTATCTAAGACCAAGTGTCCAAAATGTGCAATGCAAGTGATGCCAAACAGCACGCCGATAAGACGCGTATTCAAACGCATATCTCCGTTTAAGATATGGCTGAATTCATGAGCAATGACACCTTGTAGTTCATCTCGCGTGAAGCTATCCAGTGCGCCTTGTGTGACGCCGATGACGGCATCATCAATGCTCATGCCTGCTGCGAAAGCATTGATACCGCGCTCTTCCTGCATCACATAGACGGGAGGAACCGGAATACCAGATGCAATTGCCATCTCTTCCACAACGTTGAGCAGTTGTCTATGTTTTGCATCTAAGGTGTTTGAGGAAATCAGCTTGCCGCCTATGCTCTCAGCAACACCTCGGCCTCCATTGGAGGTGAGGGCGGATAAGCGAACCGTTGAACTTATCGCAACAACCAGCAATACACCGGCAAAGCACAACAAGACGTAGGTAAGTGCGGTTTCTTGATCAAAGTGTTCGCCTGTTACTCCGTAATAGATACCAATCGATAATACGCTTACCAAACCAGTGATGGTGACAACTGCTAAGGAAAACAGGAACACCAAAAGCCCAGTGCGTTGACGCGCGGTATCTTGATGGTCAAAGAAATCCATTAGAACTCAACCTTCGGGGCCGCTTGTATTTCAGCACTGTCAGAAAACTCTAACAGTTTGCCATCTTGGAATCCGAATGCGTTGGAAAACAACACTGGCGGGAACGTTTGTTTGTATGTGTTGTAGCTGGTTACCGCATCATTAAATGCTTGGCGAGCAAACGCAACTTTGTTCTCAGTGCTGGTTAATTCTTCTTGAAGCTGACTCATGGTTTCATTCGCTTTAAGCTCAGGGTAGGCTTCCACTACAACATTAAGTTTGCCCAACGCACTTTGCAGCATGCCTTCTGCTTGGTTTAGTTGGCTAATTGCCGCATCACTACCAGGTGCGTCACTGGCTGCTTTCAGGCCAGCAATTGCTTGATTACGAGCTTGGATGACACGTTCAAATGTTTCTTTTTCGTGTTCCATATAGCCTTTTGCAGTATTAACTAAGTTCGGAATCAAATCGTATCGACGTTTTAATTGAACCTCTATTTGAGCGAAGCTGTTTTTGAAACGGTTTTGTAGAGTAACGAGCTTGTTGTAGATACTGACGGCGTACACCACAACGAGCAGGACAATAACGATAAAGACAATAAATGCAGTCATAATAAATCCCATTTTCTTAATGTATTCAGTTCTTATATAAACTGTTGAGATATTAAGCAAATGCTTCTGAAGAAGCGATGTAATAACCGAGAAATATGTCACGAGTTGAGTAACAATTAAAATGCATTTACAAAGCAATACAGAAAGAATAATGGCACTGGAGAGATGAAAGAAAAAGGCCCAGCTAGAAGCCGGGCCTTGTCGATAAGCGATATTGGCGATGCCGTTAGGCACTCATTGGAACAAGCACCATAGTACCAATTATAACTGTGATAAGACCGGCAAGAACCGGAACAGATGTTCGTTTTACAACCTCAAACGGGCTGATGTTCGCCATACCGGATGTCGCAACGATTACGCCAGACACTGGTGAGATAGTACGACCTAGGTTTGATGCTTGAAGCATCGGGATAATTAGGAACGCTGGGTTTAGTCCCATTTTCGCAGCCAAAGATGGTGCCAACTCCACAAATGCATAGAAAGGTGCGTTACCAGACCCCGTTGCAATAGCTGCTGCAACTGTCAATGCTGTAAGGATAAGCATTAAAGCAACACCGCCTGCACCTGCATTGTCTGCAAGGTGAAGTAGGTTATCGATAGCGCCGATAGACATTAGACCTTGCGCAAAAACCCCCGCTGCAACCAAAAGCATCACAACGCCTTTGAACGCGTCAGCCATGCCAGCGTAACAAGAATCTAAATCTTCCAGTGATTTCTTACCATCAAACTTATTTACAACGTAATGGATCAGAGCGCCAAGGAAAATCGAACCGACCACAATAGTGTAAATGTCTAGGCTAAGTCCTGGAATGGTACGACCGTTGAATAGGAACACGCCGATGATAGGTAGAAATGGCAGTGCCGCATAAAACGCTGGTGCATCGGCTTTGATCTCTGATACGTCAATTTTTTCCATTGGCGTATTTTCTTTCTTATCTAAGTATTTGTTCCAGAAGAAAGCCGCGGCAGCCATCACGATGATTGCGCAAATAGAAACAGGCAACACTGTTTGTACCGCAAATACATCAAGCGCCAAGCCAGATTTTTCGGCGGCGATCACCACATCACCAGAGGTTGGAGAAAGAATGATTGCCGCAGGAGAGGCACAAACTGCAACCGCTGCTGGACGAGAGATCCCCATCGCGACCATCATTGGGAATAATGTCGCCATTAATAGTACGCCAAGGCCGGTTGCAGAACTTACTGCAAGAGACATCAAACACGCCACAATGTAAGCCGCTACCAAAAGGACATAAGGAGACTTGATAACAGAAAGCGGTTTAGAGAACTGTTTCACTACAACGTTATTCGCGCCGATGTGAGTCATATAGGAAGCGAAGCCACATAGCAACATGATTTGCATACCAAGGCCGCCGCCGCGGTATTGTAGCATGTATTTCACGTATTCTAGCGCGTCTGTCACCATGTTACCGGTTGAGGTGATTTTTGAGGGCAGCACGTCATGCCCCAATACGCCAGTCATAAGAAGTAAAGCAATACCAGCCGTCAGTAACACGCCCGCTGCTTTATAGCCTTTGACGATAAAGTAACCCACAGCAATGGTGACAACTAAGCCAATTAAGAGCTCTAACATAGGGATCTCCGAATGTTATGAAAAAAAGAAAGAAACTGTTTCAGTTTATGACAAGGAATTTACAGAATTCTTAACTGTGGCACGAGACAAATATGGGGCTTGCATGATCTGAGACAAATAATAATTTAATAATTAATTTCGTTAGATTGTATTGTTGGAATTTAGTTTTCTAAGTGTTATGTGCTGGTTTGAAGCAGTTTGCAGGAAGGAAAATATGACCAGAAATTTGAATAAATAGTGAGGGAATTGATTCAAAATGAGAAAAAGAAACAACTCAGTGAGTTGGAAGAGGGTAATAATCCTTGCAACAAAAAAGCTTCGCCGAAGCGAAGCTAAATCGTAAGGATGGGTTAAGTTAAGCGTATCGGCGCACCATGAGGTTCCAACTGCGTTGTTGCCGCTCGAACTCCGCTTTGATTTGCTGATACTTTATCTTGGTCACAGAGCACTCGTATTTTTTTACTACACTGGCTGTTTTTGCACCGAGTACTTCCTTTCGCATCTCATAATATTCCTGCATGTGATGAACTAGCGCATCAAACTCGTGTTGTAACTGATCGAGAATCGTCTGCGTATTCGGTTTTGCTCCCAGTTTTTCTTTTGCTTTCTTCAAGAGTTGAGTTGCGCGAGCTTTTTCAATTCTAAATGTAGGCGTTGTGCGCAACTTAGATGTGAGTCCAAGCCAAGAACAAGACTTAATCAACCACTTGGTCGGGTCGTAATGCCACCAATACACACCATTACGATAGTCATTCTCGAAGATATGATGGAAATTGTGGTAGCCCTCACCAAATGTGAAAAAGGCTAACACGCCGTTGTCGCGAGCGGTGTTTTTGTCCGTGAAAGTCTGTTTTCCCCAAACATGCGCAAGTGAGTTAATGAAAAAGGTCGTGTGGTGGCTCATAAAGAGTCGAGCGGCACCAACTACTAATAACATACCCCAAATATCGCCGTAGATAATACCAAGAGCGACCGGAAAGCCAATATTGGTGAGTAGAGCAAGTGGAACATAGTACTTATGTTGCCACATGACGATTTTGTCACGCTTTAAATCGCGGCAGTTGGTGTATTCATTTTCCTGCGATTTGTTGTAGTCGCGTAACATCCAACCAATATGAGAATACCAAAAGCCACGTTTCGCTGAGTAAGGATCTTTGTCGTTATTGTCGACATGCTTGTGGTGTACACGATGATCAGAAGACCAGTGTAATGCACTATTTTGCAAAGAAAATGCTCCTCCAATCGCAAAAATAGCACGTAAAATTGGATGAGCTTCGTATGTTTTGTGGCTCCAGAGTCGGTGATAGCCTGCTGTAATAGAAAGATTCGTAAAACTGAATGCCATCACTCCCCAAACTAGATGCTCCCAACCCAGTCCAAAATGATATGCATACCAAGGCATTACAATAAAAGTCAGAACAAAACTGGAAGAAAATATCAATGTATTCAACCAGATAATGGGTGGTTTGTTTTGAGTCACAGGTGTATTCCTAACTTTGAGCTAACAACTGTTCGCCAGAATATCAGCGTACACGTGTAAGTCAAATTAAAGTTAGACAAATGTGACTGTTCCTTTGGATGTACATTAAGGAACTTGATGGGATATTTTGCTTTTAATTGAATAATGAGTAGTATTAAAAAATGAGCTCTGGCTTAAGGTGTATAAAATCTGCCAAGAAACAAGTGTTATAAAGGTGGAATATGCCGAGACTCTATAAAGAAGCAAAAAATGTAAGAAAATAGGAATACGTAATGGATTTACGATTAGCGGAATATAAGGACTACGAGCGCATTGCGCATCTTCATGCGGATAGTTGGAAGCGTCATTACCGTGGCATTCTTAGTGATAACTATCTTGATAAAGAGGCGATTGACGACAAACTACTGATCTGGCAAACCCGTCTGACCAACCCACCATTCAACCAGCACATTGTCTTGGCGGAAGAGGGTGGTTTGTTGCTCGGCTTCGTTTGTGTGTTTGGCAACCATGACTTCGAGCGTGGAACCTTTATTGACGCACTGCATGTTGATGACAGCTACCGTGGTCGTGGTATTGGCAAGCAGCTATTACTTGCTGTCGCAGAATGGCAGCAACAGTACTTTAAAGACACTGGTCTTTATCTAGAAGTCGTATCGCAAAACATTTCTGCAATTGAATTCTACCGCCATATTGGAGGTCAAGAATGTCAAGAACGAACTTGGCGTGCGCCTGGTGGAACAGAAGTATTGGAGAAGGTATTCCGTTGGAAGAATGCTCAGTCACTAGTCAGTGGGATAGAAGAAAACGTTATTTACTCCTAGTCTGACGTTTTAGCTTAACAGTAAGAGCAGCATCAACGCTGCTCTTTTTTGTGCCTGTACCTAAAGTATTGTGTTTCAGTGGGCGACTCAAAAGCAAAGCCCCATGGCTTTTAGCTCTGACTCGCATTGCTGAGCATTTTCAAATTGAATGGCAGCCATGCCTACCGCTCGGGCCCCTTCGACGTTGTATGGCATATCATCAAGAAATACCGTTTCCTTAGCCTGAAGCTGATATGTTGAAAGTAGGGCTTGGTAGATCTCAGCTTGTGGCTTTAGTAACTGCACTTCAGAAGAGATGATTGCACCGTCAAACAGCGGCCAGAATTCATAGGTAGCACGAAGATGCTCGACAATTTCGTTGACGTTGTCTGTGAGCGCATAAACGCGATATCCTGCACTTTTTATTTTTTTTAGCAGTTCGACACTGCCGTAAAGTAATATTTGTGTATGTTTGACGTAGTAAAAAAAGCGGTCCATTTCTTCCGCTGTCACTTTGTGCTCACGTTGATAGCACAGTTTGGCTTCCTTTTCGGAAATGATTCCTTTGTTTAAGTCTTTCCAGATTTGTGATGAAAACAGCAACTGGGCCATTTTTTCCGCTTCTACTGAGTGACCAAATGTTAAGCGAACAATCTCTACCGGAGACCAGCGTACTAATACATTTCCCACATCAAAAATTACGTTTTTTATTTGTAAAGGTTCCATAACACACCCCAAGCCAATTGTGCATCACCGCGTTACATCCACAGTGAGCGCTGTCGTTAAATCTTTGGAAGTTCGAGCCAAAGGCGCTGTTTAAATGTCTCGAACGTATATGAGATTAACATCCCTTAGGATACAACGCGATTATCGCAAAATTACACTAAACTATATGCAACTTCATTTATTTGGTTGTAAATCAAGTGTCGCTATCTTAAAAGATTGAAATTAAAGACAAGCGTCGCGAAATATTTGCGCCATTTCGCGCTGCTTATAAGCGTTAAGTAATATATAATTACTTAATAATAAAACGATAAGAATGAATGCAAATCACACTATTGGGACGTCAGGCGGAGTAGGCAAAATAGATAATATGGACTCGATACGTAAGGTTTATCAATATGCAGAACCCAACCTGACTCTCGTTGGTTGGATGGGGTTTCTTGGCTTTCCGCTGTACTACTTTGTTTGGGATTTTGTTTTCCCACAGGCTTATGAAAACTTGCCGCTCAGATTGTTTTGTTCACTATTGTTCTTTGGCATCATTTTTAGAAATCGCCTGTCGTCAACGTGGCGAAAATATATCCATATTTACTACCAAGTGACGATAACGATCTGCTTACCGTTTTTCTTTTTCTATATGTTACTGATGAATGACTGGTCCAATGTTTGGGTCATGTCCTTTATGTCCGCGATTTTCTTGCACATTCTATTGGTTCATGTCACAAGAGTTATGTTCGCTCAAACTTTTGCCGGAATAGGTTTAGCGACGTTCTTTGCTTGGGTGGCGAAAGGGTTTCATCTCGATTTAACAATGGACTGGACGCATGTGCCAATCTTTCTCTTTATTTATGTATTTGGCAATTTATTCTACTTTCGGAACCAAGTAGAGCACGAAGCGAAAGTGTCGTTGGCCAAGTCATTCGGGGCCGGAATTGCGCATGAAATGCGTAACCCTTTAAGTGGCCTTTGCACGTCAATCGATGTTATCCAATCAGTCTTACCCAATAAAAAAGAAGCCGAGAAAGACCAATATCTGATGAGCGGAGAGGATGTCACCCTGCTGCGCGAAGTTAGTGAGGATGCGATGAACATCATCCAGTCGGGCAACGAGACGATAGATTTACTTCTGACATCGATAGACGAAAACCGTGTCTCGCGATCCAGTTTCCAAAAGCATTCTGCTCACTCAGTGGTTGAAAAAGCGATTGAAAGCTTTAGTTATAAGCGTGCGACGGATCGTTTTGCTATATCCCTAGATGCGAGAAGTGAGTTTGATTTTCTTGGTAGCGATACCTTACTTAAATACGTTATGTATAACCTTTTCAAGAACGCCTTCCATCACCGCACATCTGAAGATTTCCACATACATGTGTCCATGACGAGTACGGAGCACTCAAACCAAATCGTTGTAACCGATAATGGTGCTGGTATTGCTCCTGATGTCCTACGTAATATATTTCAGGACTTTTACACAACTGGTAAGTCAGGCAGCTATGGTTTGGGTTTGCCATTTTGTAAAAAAGTGATGCGTTCTTTTGGAGGTAACATTGAATGCCAGTCTCAGCTAGGTGAGTGGTCTCAGTTCACGTTAACTTTCCCGCCGATCACATCTGATATCGTGACTGAAATTAAAAACGATTTGACCAAACTCAAAACCATCCTAACGGTGACTAATCAAGATATTCTTGTGTCGAAAGTGACGGACATTAGCCGTTTTATGGGTTTTGAATCAACGATCTTAGATGTTAATCAAGTGCTCAAAAAGAAAGAGTATGAGTTCGAATTCGACCTGATTTTTATCGATCTTGAGAGCTTGGATGCAAGAGCAAACCAATTAGATAGATTAGAATCTCTTCTGTCTTTCACGGAAGCTCGTATCGTTTATCTTTTTGAGCATCACCCGACACAGAGAGCATGCAAAGCGGCATATGAGCCTATTTGGGTCGAGACTCAAGCCTGGTTATTGAATACTAAGCCAACCATTGACCGTCTCTTGTATGACTCAAGCTATGTGTCGGCACCAACGGCCTCAGTGGCTTTGGATACGTCAAATAAGCGGACAATTATGGTCGTGGATGATAACGAATCTTTGCGAAAATTTACCGCGATGTTACTCGAAAAGCAGGGCTTTGAAGTGATTCAGAAAGAAGACGGGCAGCAAGCACTGGATACATTAGAGCAAGAGAACGTTGACCTCATTCTTATGGATATCGAGATGCCCATCATGGATGGTGTAGAAGCTTCAAGGCGAATTCGAAGCTCGGATAAAAACTATGCGTCGGTACCTATTATTGCACATACTGGGGATAGCTCACCTGTTACGCTGGACAAAATAGGCTCTTCTGGCATGTCTGACTTTATCGTAAAACCAGCGGATAAAAATCGCTTATTCGATAAAATCGCAAACTGGATTTAATCACTCGCAACTGTGTTATCTCAAGACGAGTTGATCATAACGCGAATACGAATAAAGAGCTCAGCAAAACGGCTGAGCTCTTTATTTTTACCTACACTCTAGCTTATACAAACTCTAGATCGGGATGAACAAACGCTTCTTGGCAGGCGGAAAGAACGTGATCGACTTCGGCGGCAGTCATGTCCGCATTGACAGAAAAACGAATGATGTTCTTGTTTCTTCCTGTTGCAGGGCGACAGAAAACTGCGCCAAAGACATTCCTTTCTTCTAGAAAGTCGCGAACTCGCTCAGTGTTTCTTTCGTTGCCACATTCTAGCGCGATAATTTGCGACTCACTGCGAATAGTAAACCCAATACGTTTTAAACCAACGGCTAGAGACTTCGCTCTTTTAAACAAAATCTCCCGTTTGTCATCGGCTTTTTTTATGACGTCCAGTGTTTTTTCTAACCGAATGATCTCTTGCGGTAACACGGTAGAGCTGAAAATGGCAGGATACGCGACAAATGGAAGCGTCTTCGCCAGCTTTTCTGCCCCTAAAATTGCGCCAGCACGATAAGCAAATGTCTTTGCAAGACTTACGGTTACAAAATCCACCATATGAGTCAAATCTAGCTCTTGCAGTAGCCCAGCGCCTTGCGGACCGTGCGTACCTAACGAGTGCGATTCATCCACAACTAAGCCGCAGTCAAACTCTTGTGCTATTTCGTAGATATCACGTAGAGGAGCAATGGTTCCGATAGTGCTGTAAACCGAATCCACAACAATAATTCCCGAACCATGGCGTGAAATCTGTTTTCGCAAGTGGTTGGTGTTGTTATGCATGAACGGATGAATTTGTGCTCCTGCGATACGTGCACCTTCCCATAAAGACATATGCGCAAAGAAGTCGATATACACAGGTATGTTCGGTGCACAAATAGTCTGTAATAAACCGACATTCGCAGCCCATCCTGATTGAGAAAGCAGACAGCTAGGCATGCCGACAAAACTGGCTAGTTGAGTTTCAAATGCAGGTTTTGATTCATCATCTTGCAAGAAAATCGCGGACATCACGACGTTGTCATCGTGTTGAGAAATCGCATCACGATGCGCGTTTTGAATCTCCTTGTTATGGGACAGTGCAAGGTAATCATTGCTTTGCATAACAACGGCATTACACGGTGGACGTTTACCAAGAACAAGGTGTTTCTTGTTCTCGTTCGGTTCAATTAGATCTTGAATATGAAAATCTAGGCGTTCCTCAATAAAGGAAGGAAGTGGTTTGCTTTGTATAGTTTCACTCATAATAAATCTCTTCTTCATATGGAAAAACGCCAGCGCTGACACTTATTCATATTGCGGATTTTGGGGAGAGTGTCACTAACCAGGTTGCATAAGTTTGCAGACCCTTGCAAACTCGACATTTGAGGGTTGGATGGTGGCTGTAACTCTATAGGGGCCCGGGGTCTAAACTAGTTTGTGCTTAAAGTTTATACGGCGATTTTGCGGTGTTTTTTTCGTGCTTCATGTCTGGACTTTTTATGAGGAATATAAAGTTTGAAAAGTGAAAAAATGGGCGCATTAGATAACAAAAAGGCGCGAAAATCGCGCCTTAAAATATAATTGGGAAAAGATAATATCAGTTTATCGCTTATTACGTAGATAGCGCTTGCGGCGCTCTTCTTTACGCTTCGCTTTTTCTTCTTCTTTACGAGCGGTTTCAATCTCGACTTCAATCAGCTCTTGAGTGATCATTTCTGGGCGCTCTAGTGTAATTTGGCCTAGTATGCCTTGGCGAAGTTCGTGCAACAAAATCTCTGATACTTTGTGCAAGTCCACACGTCCACCTGCGCGTAGTGCACCACGGCGGCGACCAATCTCTTCCATGATCTCGATATCTGATTCAGGAAGCTCTTCGATTTGGTAACGCTCTTTAAGCTTGTCTGCATAGTGGGCTGCTAGGTACTCAATGGTGTAAAACGCAACCTCGTCGTATTCCATTGCAGTATCTTTTACAGCGCCAGTAGCAGCTAAACGGAAGCCACTGTGTGGGTTTTCCACTTTTGGCCACAGAATCCCTGGAGTATCAGATAAAACGATGCCATTTTGCAGGTTGATGCGCTGCTGACGACGTGTTACCGCGGGCTGGTTACCAGTCACCGCGATCGTTCGACCAGCTAGAGTATTGATGATTGTTGATTTCCCAACGTTTGGGATGCCCATGATCATGGTACGAATGTTTTTACCGATCTCTTCACGGTGTGGGGCAAGTTTACGGCAAAGCTCCATGATTCGATGCACTTCTTGCGGTTCTGACGTCGTGATTGCCATTGCTTTTACGTGTTGCTCTTGCTCCAAGTGCTCAATCCATAATTGAGTTAACTCAGGATCGGCCAAATCACGCTTGTTCAAGACTTTAACGACCGGCTTGTCACCACGGATTTGAGAAATCAAAGGGTTTTCACTACTGAAAGGAATACGAGCATCCAGTACTTCGATGATCACATCCACTTGTGGGATTGCTTCTTCGATCTCTTTACGTGCTTTGTGCATGTGGCCAGGAAACCACTGGATTGAGTTATTAACCATTTGAATTTAATACCTTAATTTTCTTACTGCTCCAACGGGCGTACGAGTAGTAATTTGAGCTTCGAGCAGCATAGTTTTAGACAGAGTGTGTTAAAACCGTACTTACTTTTGTGGCTCTGTACCGCAAAGTTGAGCGTTTCTTTCGTGTTAATGAGCTAGTTTATCACGGAATGAAGGCGAAGCATTCAAGATGGAGACAAAAAGCCACGGTTTACAAACGAGCAAGCAAACATTTGTTGAGTATGCTCGCCAACGGACTTACAACAAGTATTCACTTTGGTGAGATATTGAGCGCAAATATTGTGTAGTCAAAGGTGGATTGTTTTGTCGGTTTTTTCTGACTTATTTCAAATTTTTATCTTTATATCAGCAATTTATATTTCATTTCGCTATTAGTCGAAATTTGACTTTTAGCCGACACAAATTAATCTGACTGCCCAGTCCGAGTTAGGCTTTATGCTCAGTACGATAAGTCGTATTACAGCGTTGTCCGTTGCCACATTTTTGCCAGTAGTTTCTTTTTTAACTCATTGATAGTGACAGTTATTGAGAACAGACAAGCAGACTGAGTTTTACATTGAGGCTGAGTAATGCTGGTCGATTTTGATCAGCGAGTGGCAGGATTAATTTAACCAATCGAGCAGGAGATCGAAAATATAGACTATTGGATAGAGATAAATGAATACACAGCTTAATGTGATGGTGATTGATGGTCATCCTCTACAAACCAAGATACTTACCCAAATATTGGGTCATAGTGGCGCTTCAGTCAGTACATTCAATTGTGTGGACACTGCTAGTCAATGTGCACAAGAGCAATATTTTGATGTGATCTTTTGCGATCTCCAGATGCCGGGAAAAGGCGGTATCGACATCTTGGAAGTATTCGACCAAATTCAGTATCACGGGCAAGTCGTGCTAGTCAGTTTGTTGGAGCAGAGCATCATCTCGGCAGTACGAGAAATGTGCGAAGGGTTTAGTTTTGAGATATTAGGAGAACTGCCTAAGCCGTACGACGAAATGCAAGTGGTTAAACTCTTCAACCAAATAAAAGATGAAGGAACGCGAAAAACAGCGTTTGCTCAACCTATCGTACTGCAAGACCAAGAGTTTTTATTTGCTTTGGGTGAAGGGCGAGTGAAGAATTATTACCAACCTTTGGTAGACGCACACAGTGGTGAGCTTTTAGGTTATGAAGCGTTAGCGCGTTGGGTGCATCCTATTTATGGCGTGTTGTTACCAAACCACTTTCTTCCGATCGTAAAACGATGCCATTTGTCTTCTGAACTTTTTCAATCAGTGCTGATTAATACAATCTATGACATCAACAATAGGGGATTAACCCAAAAGGTCTCGATTAATGTCGACCACGAAAACTTGAACGACCCTGACTTCTCGCATCGTTTTATTCAACAATGCTCGGAAAGTGGTGTCGACCCGTCACAAATCACCATTGAGATTACAGAGCGGGAAGCTTTCCAAGCTAGCACGTCTATCTACAAAAACCTCATCAAACTCAGAATGAAAGGTGTCACGGTATCAATTGATGATTTTGGTACGGGCTCATCTACATTTGAAAAGTTGGCAAAGTTACCTTTTAACGAGATCAAACTTGACCGCGTTTTTGTCTACGGAGCGAGTGAAGACCTGAAAAAGAAAAGCATTGTCATCGCTATTTGTGCTTTAGCGAAAAGCCTCAATATTCGTATTGTCGCAGAAGGTGTCGAAGACGAAGTAACCTATAAAACCATGCGCGAATGTGGAATAGACATCTGCCAAGGCTTTTACATTGATAAGCCCATGCCGTTAGAGGTAATCACTATTTTGAAGTAAAAATATGAAAAAATTGAACTGTTTGATCTTTGATGATCAAATGCTTATCTGTGTGGCTATCAGTGATAAAACCGTGAGTACCAAGAAACGTCGATTTCTAGACAAGTTTAATGTGAATAATGTTATTGAACTTGCAAAAGTAGTAGGAACATAAAGTGTTATGAATGTAAGAAGTTTTGTTTCTTCTTTTGCGGTTGCGATGTTGTTATTTATTGTATCGGTGACCATGATTGGTGCTGTTCTCATCTCTTATGAGGAGAAGCAATTTAATACGTACGCTAACAATTTAGCAAAAACAAAGCAGAAGGTTATTCTGCTAGGCTTGTTGACCGAAGCTCAATTGGCGCAGTATGAAAACTTCAGCATCGAACAAATAGAAGTACTGACTGACTTCAGTTTTCAAGATGCAATTTATGCTTTAAGGCCGTATAAAAACCTAGATTATGTAGAAACTGTTGCTCGTAAAGCCCTACACCAAGCAGAAGCTCATTTGTCCAATGTCTATGATAGAGAAGACGCCATATTGTACTTTCGTTCTTACACTAGTGACAAACTCATCTTAGAACGACCAATCCCAGCTCTAGAGGGATCTAAAGAGACGTTTGATATAGAATGGTGCAGAGTGAATTACGCTTGTATTCTTGCCGCTTGGAAAGAGCAGCTCTCCGACCGAGTTCTTATCTCTAAGCCCTTCAAAACCACGTATTCTGATGAGATGGCATTAAGTATCATGAGTCCCGTCTACTATAGAGGGAAGCTTGTCGGCGAATTTTCGGAACAACTGTATTTATCATCGCTTTATAATGAAGGCAAAGCCGTTGACGTAGAGGTTAGTAACGGAAATAAGCAGATAATTATTTACTTTCCGAGCTACCCCTTAGCTCATTTTGCTTACACTCAATCCTATGTTGCCGACAATAATAATCTTGTTATTTACCAATATCCGTTTAGTAAAATAGTGGTGGACTACAGCTTTATTCTTGTCATCTATTTTGTCGTAGCGTTCGCCTATTATCGAAAAGCCAATGAATCTAAACAGAGCAAAATTCAATTAGAAAATGCTCTGAGTGATGTAACGCAAGATGACTTGACCGGATTATTAAATCGGCGAGTATTTAAAGAAGAGCGGTTTAAACATCGAATGGAGGTTGAACCATACTCTATCATTGCGATTGACGGAAATCGTATCAAGAAGATTAATGATCGTTACGGACACCATGTTGGCGATGAAGTCATTGTTATTATTGCAGACTCAATGAGAAAGGTTTTTCGGAACAGTGACTACTTAGTCAGGACTGGTGGTGATGAGTTTATTGTAATTTTGCCCGGATGCAGCATGAGCAAAGCTTCCATGTTAGCGAAAAAGCTCCGTGGCGCTGTTAAACACAATCGTTTAAATACATTAGATATAGAGATCAGCGTTAGTACAGGTGTCGCTGTGCGCGAAGAGGATGAAACGCTGCAAGAGGTGATCGTGAGAGCAGATGAAGAGTTATATGAAATGAAAAAACAGCGTGTTTGAGGACAACAATACATAACCATGACATAACTGTTTGATAAATTTGACCAAGCAGTACCCTTGGTCTTTTATATTAGTCGAGCAATGCATAATGCTCCTTTGATTGCTGATTAGCATAAGACCCAGCTGGTACTGTATCGTGAACAAAGACCTTGATCTAAACCTATTAAAAATACTGGTTCTGTTAGAAAAGCATCGTCAGCTTAAACCCGTAGCGAAAGCCCTGGGTAAGAGTGAGGCGTCGGTCAGTAAATATCTTGCTCGCTTACGCATCCAACTTGGTGATGAACTATTCATTCGTCACCCACATCATTTAGAGCCCACCAACTTTCTGATGCGTCAGTTACCCAAAATTGCAGATGCATTAGATAACTTAGAAACATGCTTAGTTCGATCAGAATTCAAACCAGAAAAATACAGTAAGGATATAACGGTCTGTTTACCCCAAACGGCTCAGTACTCATTTGGACACTTGTTGGCGATGGATTTAATGACGCTGTTTCCTAAAGCTCATATTACTGTCGCAACCATCACTGAATATACGGTGGACGAAATCCTTTTAGGCAAAGTGGATGCCCAGCTTCATTACTTCAATGATGAATTGCCAAAATCTATCCATCAGAAATTTATTGGCTACGCGCCTGCTGTGGTTGTTGTTCCGGAAGAGCTTGGGATCACCACTCTTGAAGAGGCTGCCAAACTACCATTTATTATGCTTGAAATTATCGGTTGGAAAGAGAAAGAGCAGCTTGCAAAACGAGCAATGGAGAATCACGGTATGGTGATCAATCGAATTGCAGCGCTAGATAACGTGAGCAGTGTGCTAAAGCTGCTCAAACAAAAAAAGGCGGCGACGGTTTTTCTGGAGTATCAGGCGCCAATCGAAGGATACCGTTTTATTCGTATTCCTGAATCTTATTACCCCAACGGCTGGCCAAAGGTTGTACTTCAGATGAAGCAAAGCCATCGTCACGACGCAATGCATCAGATATTAACCGATGCCATTGCAAAATATATGAAGAACTAACGATCGTATTGAATGTTTTCAGCGCTTGGGATCGTATGCAGTAATTCAATCAATGAATCTGCATGGTATTTTTTCAAAATACGAGTTTTGTAAGTGCTGATGGTTTTAGCGCTGAGCGATAGTTGTTCTGAAATACGTTTATTTGAATAGCCCTGAGCTAAGTAGTGGAACACCATGGCTTCGCGATTGGATAGCGTGACATCACCAGTAGAAGGAGCGTGAGTAGACTTAAACATAGAGTACCCACGTGAGACACTCACAATCGCGTCAGCAATCGCTTCTTTTGTCTCGTTTTTATTCAAGAAACCATGAGCTCCCATCTCGTAAGCCGCTTTAGAAAGGCTGGAATAGTCGCGTGAAGAAATGAAAAGTAATTTACCTTGATAGCCCGTTGCTAAAATATTCTTCGCCAAACGCATACCATCTCGATCACCAAGGACAACGTCTAGAATAATAAAATCAATTTTTGTATTTCGAACTAAGTCCATTACTTCTGCGCTGTCTTTCGACTGAATGACTTCGGCTGTGTTGATTACGCTCTCAACAAGAGAAGTCAGTGCTTCGCTGTAAAGTGGTTGGTCATCAATGATAAGAACATTATTCAAATGGAGCCTCACTACTATCCGAACTGTCATACCGCCCAACGCAATATGATTGTATTAAGAGGGATTGTAGGAAAAACCTTTCTGATGGAAAGGAAAATGACATTTTCTATAATTGAAATTCACTGAGCACAATTGAATAAGATACTGTCGAATACGCCAATACACGAGGGATTTCATATGTGTGGGTATAGTGATAGGCCAACGAAAAACATCAATATTAACCCTAAACTTTTCATCGAAATGGCCGCTAAAAGTGGGAAGGTAAGGTCGCACTAAGTTAACTCATGTTATCCTGTTCAAAAATGAGACATTTTTTCACAGTTTGATATGGAAATGTGCGTTGGCCGTCCTTTTGGTGGTTTACAAACTTTGTTGTAACGACTAAAAAGGATGCTTGGATTTTTAGCCTGAGAATGGCTTCTCATGGCGTTTGCATCAAACTTTTTCTGATGCGTATTTTGGTTGGATAATTGGCTTTATGAGTAACGTAACCAGCACCATTTTGACAGAAAGTGGTACCAATGAGCTTGAAATCATCGAGTTTCATTTAGAAAAAACATTGCCGGATGGCAGCACAAAAACTTGTTATTACGGCATCAACGTTGCGAAAGTACGAGAAGTGATTCGCGTACCAGAGACAACCGATTATCCAAACGCACAACCTCACATGATCGGGGTGTTTTCGTCCAGAGATGTATTGACGCCTTTAGTTGATTTAGCTGGTTGGTTAGGTGTACCAACACGCCAGGACCTAGAGCGTAAGTTTGTTATCGTTACTGATTTCAACAAAATGACCAATGGCTTTCTGATTGATAGTATTTCACGTATTCATCGTATCTCTTGGAATGATGTGGAATCACCAAGTCAGTTTTTGGAAGCGGGCGAACAAGATTGTGTAGTGGCAGTTGTCCGCAAAGAAGGCAACCTGATCATGATTCTCGACTTTGAAAAAATCATCGCGGATATTAACCCAGAGCTGAGTATGGAAAAATACGATGTGAAAGGGGATAAGTCGGTAGATCTAAACCAGAGAATGGTGGGTAAGCGTAATGCTAAAACGATCATGGTGGTGGATGACTCAGCATTTATTCGCTCTTTGATTCAAGATACATTAGCTTCTTCAGGTTACAATGTGATCACTTGTAAAGACGGTGGTGAGGCTCATGAGAAATTAATGAGCTTAATCGAGGTCGCGAAAGAAGAAAACTTGCCAGTTAAAGAGCTGTTAGATGCGGTGGTTACGGACGTAGAAATGCCTCGAATGGATGGTATGCACTTAGTGAAGAGACTACGCGATACTGAAGCGTTTCATGAAATGCCGATCATTATGTTCTCATCATTGATGAGTGAGGATAACCGAGCGAAAGCACTGTCTCTTGGCGCAAATGATACGATTACCAAGCCAGAGATTGGCCGTATGGTGAATATGATGGATAAATACGTATTTAACTTTGCGTAAACAAACCCGATAAGATTAAAAATAAGGCTGCCGATGGGCAGCCCTGTTGTTTTAAGAACAATGATTAATTACTAGAGTATAGTCTTGGTTTTCTCTAAGTGGTGGACCATAAATGATACTGCACTTCTCTTTTGACGCACTCTTGTCATCTCTTGCCATTATCGCTACGAGCCTTTTATCTTCAAAAGCCTCAATTTTCCAATCTGTTGTACCGTACTGATGTTCAAGTTCATGAACAAGCAACCCCAAAGCAGTCTCATCTGCATCAGGGTATCCGTATAAGAAGACGCATCGCTTGTTGGCGCCAATAGTACAGCCTTCGAAAGGCAGCTCTGCTTTGGTGAATTTATTATCAAAATTTGCAACATATGCTTTGCTCTCCAACCCTGCAATCGCCATTTTCCCATAACCGACACCGAGCGCTGATGCAATCGCGCCCTTCATGCCTTCTAAACGCGCTTCACGCGCATCACTTTGAAGGTTTAAAAAGCGTGGTGCGGCAGTGACAGCAAGAATGCCAAGCACGACAATAACTACGACTAACTCTATTAGAGTAAATCCAGTTTGTTTTCTCATATTATTTTCACAGCAAGTTAAAGGTAGAAAAAGTAACACTGACCGTACACTTGTTGTTGTGTAAATAAGTACGGTAATGACAAAATGATCAATAGTATAAAGCGATGAGTCATAAAGTGCTATACCGACGTAGTGAGAATCGATTACGCCTATATAGAGCGGGAGGAGGGTTCAAAGATCTAATGCGGCCGTTTTTGAGCAGTCATTAATTCCGTGGAAGAAATGCTGCATGAACAGTCGAGCATGAATTCGCCTAGATATAAGCATACGCGTACATCGGCTGAATGAAAGACGAAAAGAAGTGACGGCAAACCGCACAAATGGATTGTCTTTTTGTTCACTTTGATGAATGCTACGCGAGATTCATATCACAACACACTCGACGCATTCATCGTGCGAATGTGCTTTGCTTTCGTGTTTGGCTTTCAAATATAAGAATAATCTAAATGGAATTCGATTCGATAAACTTGCTTGCGATAGGGCTAATATTTCTTGGCTCTTATGTACAAACCGCAATAGGCTTTGGCTTGGCAATTGTTGCCGCACCTTTACTGATTCTTTGGGCGCCGGAGTATGTGCCTGCACCAATCTGTTTAGTCGCGTTATTTATTTCGTTGATGAATGCGATGAAGCACCGCAGTAGTGTTGAAATCGGCGGTTTAAAAATGGCATTGATTGGGCGTGTGCCCGGATCGGTTGCTGGCGGCTTGCTACTGTTTTTTGTCTCGACTCAAGCCCTTACACTTTGGATTGGTTTTTTGGTGTTATTCGCGGTTGTGGTGAGTGTTTTACCGTTTCGGGTTGAACCCACACCAGCGCGTATGACATTAGCAGGATTCTTTTCTGGATTGTTTGGTACCAGTTCGGCGATTGGAGGCCCACCGATGGCGTTGTTGTTGCAACATCAAGAAGCGAATCAGTTACGTGGTAACCTATCGGCATTTTTTGTTTTCAGTTCCATCATTTCGCTCGTTGTTCAAATTCCCGCTGGTTTCTTCACATTACACCATTTGGTGATTACTATTCCGCTATTACCTGCGGCAGCACTTGGGTATTGGCTCGCGATGAAAACCACCCAATCGTTACCAAAAGAAAAAATTCGGTTTGGAGCACTTATGTTGTGTTTTGTGAGTGGGTTTACAGCAGTAGTACAAGCGTTGAACCAGTAATGCCCTCAGCATCTTAAACTCACAGGGATATCGATCTCCTTTTATTATGCATAGCGCGATTTGTTTGCGCTGACTTGTTCGTTTAGATGAGCGATAGTTTTATGAATAACACTCGTTATGGCACTTTTATGGCAGCATTCTCCTTTGTAATTTGGGGGCTGTTACCCATTTATTATCGTTATTTACCGAATGCTTCAATGGATGAGTTACTGGCATGGCGAATCATCGGCTCAGTTCCTGTCGGTTTTTTAATTGTGCTTGGTATAACCCGTCGAGGACCGAATTGGAAAGAAATCTGGTGTGACAAAAAATCTTTGTGGTACACGTTTGTCGCGAGCAGCTTGATGTGTATTTCATGGAGTGCGTTCACTTGGGCTTTGACTCACCATCGAGTCATTGATGCAAGCTTAGGCTTTTTTATTGGACCGTTGGTGTCAGTGGCGTTAGGCGTGTTTATTCTTGGAGATAAGCTTTCAAAAGGCAAACTCATCGCAATTGTGCTAGCAACAATTGGCGTGATGTATCAAGTGATTCATTATGGCCAGTTGCCTGTTATCGCACTAACGATGGGGTTGTTCTTTGCTTTGTATGGCTTGTACAAGAAGAAGATAACATACGACTGGAGCACCACCTTGTTTGTTGAGGCCCTGCTATTGACTCCAGTTGCCGTGGCGTATTTGTTTTACAAACAATGGACAGTGGGTGAGTTGGCTTCAGGCGTAGATATCACAACATTGCTTTTGTACTTTGGCAGCGCACCGATCACGCTTTTACCACTGATTTTTTATTCTATCGCGATACGTATAACAAACTTATCGACAGTTGGTTTAATGCAATATATTGAACCAAGCTTGCAATTTGTTTTGGCTGTGATGTTTTTCGGTGAACTGTTTGATGAAGTTAAAGCAGTGACTTTTGCCTTTATTTGGGTGGGGCTGTTATTTACAATCTTTGAAAGTATTGTCAAAGGGCATAAGCGTAAAAAGTTGGCCAATCATCCTTTATAGTGCACCATTCTTGAATATTCACGATTCCACTCTCACGCCCTCTATTCGAGGGCGTTTTTAGTTCCATAAAGTATTCTCTAGCTCGTTTTCTTATATTCGAGTCAAATCATAATTTGAGGTTAATTGACGCATTATCATTAGGATACCGCTATATTTATAGCCAAGTGACACGCTATATAATGAAAACCGGATCAAAAAGGACGACATATGATCACAGCTCTATACGCTAGCATTCTTGCAATACTGATTATTTGGTTGGCCGTTCAAGTGATTAAGCAGCGTCGCTTAAATCAGGTTGCTTATGCTGACGGAGGAGTAGAGGCTCTCCAAATCGCTCGTAGTGCACAGAGTAACGCGACAGAATATATCCCCATTACTCTGATTCTAATGGCACTATTAGAATTCAATAGTGCTTACCCAACCTGGATACATCTCACAGGCATTATTTTCGTGATCGGTCGAATTATCCATGCTCGAGGTATATTGAAAGAGGACTTAAAAAGGCGTGTTAGGGGCATGCAGGTGACATTCCTAGTGATACTTTCGCTGGTTGTGTTGAATATGATTTATCTTCCGTACGATAAGTTATGGTAAGTCTTCGTAGCTATATCCCGCCGCCATGGGTACTCGTTCTGATTGGGTTAGTACTGAATATTGGCGCGATCGTTCTTACTAGCTTGGTCCTTGATAGGCTTGGCAAACAGTATTCGCAACTCGCAGAGCAAAAGGCGGAAAACTTGTATTCCATCCAACTCGCGTGGAATAGCGTTGAAACTCTAGAAAGAAAAAGAGAGGCGTTGCTGCTTCACTTGCACATAGGTCAGAGCGCAGCGATACCTTTGGAGATAGAACAGATATTGGAAGGGCACTTATCCTCTTGGACTCATCACGAATCGGATGAAATACAAATAGATAAACTCCCTCAGCTAATGTCAAAGATAAACCAAGCACAAGCTTCGTATAGAGATCGCATTGATGACTATTACATTGAGAATGTAGAGCTCAATGAGGTAATGGCAAAGCAAGATGAAAAGATCGCTTGGTACAAGAATATCGGGCTCTTCTTACAAGTATTCGGACTCGCATTAATCCTCGCACGTGATTTGGCTAGGAAGCCATAGAACAAAAGTTAACGGTAGGGTTTATTGCGAAATGCTAATTATAATTTGCAAATTGCAATTCATTGCGTGAGCAAACAGTGGCTATTGGTGAAGTTTTAATGAAAGTGGTCAAATAACAACCTGTTTTTGTGCACTACAAAGTTGGCACGTCTCATGCTTTAGTATGAGTGACCCTTTCTAAGCCGAGGGTCACCTAGCCAACTGACGTTGTTAGTGAACCACTTTGTTCACAAATATATACAGCCAATCACGAATCCTTGTGGTTGGCTTTTTTTTATTTAAATGACACAGTTTAGAACTGTGCTTTAATCCAGATCATGCGATGGTCGGAAGACACATCTTTGCCATCACCATACTTGCCGATACGCGCATCGTTAAATAGCTTACGACCTTCTTCATAAGAAGCTGACCAGTATACACCAGAGTCCACCACATTTAGGTTTGCAGAAGGCAAGGCATAATCTACACCCAAGCCAAACGTCGAAGTGATGCGATTTGGATATGGGTGAGTGGAGCTGCGGTCAACAGCGTGTTCGGCTGCCCCAAAGCTTGTTGGATAAAGCTCGCCATTCATCACGGTTTGGTTAACCAATGGATCATTATGCAGTTCTTGCATTACAGAGCTAATACCGTCACCGGCCACGGGATCAAGGTTTTGATCGCCCATCATTACGAATTTAGCCCCGCTCGATAAGCCGCCTTTCTTACCTGCATCGTCGTAGAAATAGTCTTTACCTTGAATGTAGTGATGCCAGAACTCTACTTCGGCTGCGTTTTGCGCTTTGTTTTTACCTGGGTCGAATACTGGTGGAGTAGGGTGCGACATCAGTAGATGCACAACTTCCTCGCCATTGCGAGTCGGAATGATAATTGGTGCATCTACGTGGTTTTTAGAAGATAGGCGTACTTGATCCCATTCTTCTGCAGAGTACCACTCATCACCACACTTCATGCCATCTGGAATCTTTTGTGAGCCGTCACAGATAGTAATGGTTGGAATCTTCGCACCTTCCATATCTTTCCATTTAAACGCTTGGAACGTACGCGTATTTGCCGTATCAATCTTGTATTTAGACATTAGGGCAAAGGCATATTGACCGTGGTACATGCCAAAGCCCCATGCATCGCCCGGCATTTGACCTGCTGTTCCATTGTTGTCGAGGTCAAACTCGCTTAGCAAACCTGTGTTGGTAGAGTAAGACTCCGCGTAAGGATATTCGATAGGTTCAAGGTTCGCTTCACCGCCTGCACCATTGATGCTTTGCGCGACAGACAGGTAGTTCTTCTGGAAGCCTTCAAGGGCAGCTTTGTTTTCGCCTGTTCCGTCGTTGTTGTATTCCGCCATCATAAGAACGTCAGGGCGATTCTTCTGAATAATCGCAGCAACGTTCCGAATTTGAATGACTTTTTCCGCAGTGGTTTTGTCTTCAGCGGCGATAGAACCGTCTAAATAGGCAGTAACCAATACAGTTTGCTGCGCTGGTTCAATTTGCATTTCACTCACTAAAGCTTCAAAAGTTGCACGGTCAAAAGAGAGGTTGTAAGTCGCTATTTTTACTTCTTTAGGCTGAACATTGACGTATTCAGTGTCGTCATTACATCCAGATAATAGAGCGGCGCCAACAAGGAGAGCGATAGAGGTTTTGATTGTTTTCATGGGTACGTCATACCTTATAATTGATTCGGCTGAATATTAAAGTCATCAGTAATTGTTTTAAGCGATATCAATCACACAAACGTTTTCATATTTACATGTTCAATTAGTTTTTGTGTGATTTGTGCAATAAACGCAACACTTTCAACACCAAAAGGTTATATGCAAATTGTTAAAAAACGGTGTCGCTTTTAATAGATGAAATGGCACTAAAACATAAGCTGTATGATTGTGTGTGCTAAAATCAATGAGCGGGATGATTACGATAAGTTTGACTTCACTTTCGGGTGAGAAACAAACAAATAAGAACTGGTCAGTTTGGCTTTGCTATTGATGCAAAATAGGGGGCTAACCGATGGGTTCAGTATCAAACTACCAGAGCAGGTTATTTGTCACGGCAATGCTTGCTTCACCACTTCTTTTTTCAACATCTTTATCCGCCGCTCAGTCCGAACGGCTAGAGCAAAACCATGGTCTTGTTGTTGCTTTAGAAAAACGCAACCTTGCAGCCACACAAAATATAGATCGTGTGTTAGGTTTACAAAATGGAAATCGTGTACAAAAGCTGAAAACCAACAAAGGTAAAAACGGCGGTACGCATAGTCGTTATCAGCAGATGTTTAAAGGCGTCCCGATTTGGGGCAAGCAAATTGTCGTACATCGTGATAAACAGGGCCAAATCAAGCACATCAACGGCACTCTCGTAAAGGATATTGCCCGAAATATCAATGATATGGTGCCTAAATTGTCGCTTTCTCAAGTAATGTCTTCAACGCAAAAGCCGTACCGTGAAAACGGATACCAAATAGAGAATCAGCGCCAAGGTTTGCGTATTTATGTCGATAAAAGTGACGTGGCGCACTTAGCTTATATTGTCCAGTTTTTTGCTGATAATGAGCATGGTGGTAAGCCTACGCGTCCCACCTTTCTTGTTGATGCTAAAACAGGAAACATTTTGCTGCAATATGAGGGGTTAGCGTACGTAGAAGCGAATGGTCCGGGAGGAAACCAAAAAATTGGTCGTTATCACTATGGTGTGGATTTTGAGTCTCTATTAGTCCAGCAATCTGGTGATACGTGTTTGATGGATATTCCTGGCGTGGTCAAAACCATCAACTTGAATGGTAGGACGTCTGGCAATACACATACGTTCGTTTGTCCAACCAATAGTGTTAAAGAAATTAATGGAGCGTACAGCCCGTTAAACGATGCGCATTACTTTGGCAAAGTGGTATACGACATGTACAAAGATTGGCTGAATACTGCTCCCTTAACGTTTCAGCTTCAAATGCGAGTGCATTACCGCAAACGCTATGAAAACGCCTTTTGGAATGGCTCAAGCATGACTTTTGGCGACGGTGCGAGTTATTTCTATCCTTTAGTGAGTTTAGATGTCTCAGCGCACGAGGTTAGCCATGGATTTACAGAACAAAACTCTGATCTGATTTATTCAGAGCAATCTGGCGGAATCAATGAGGCTTTCTCAGATATGGCAGGTGAGGCGGCTGAATTCTATTCACGTGGTTCTAACGACTGGAAAGTTGGGTACGATATTAGAAAGGCTGCCAATGCGGCGTTGCGCTACATGGATAATCCGCCCCTTGATGGTCGTTCAATTGATCACGCGTCTCAGTATGTGAGTGGCATGGATGTGCATTATTCAAGTGGTGTGTTTAACAAAGCGTTTTATCTATTGGCGGTTGAGTACAATTGGGGAACGCGACAAGCGTTCGAGGTTTTTGCGTACGCTAACCAGAACTACTGGACGCCAAGCGAAACGTTTGACTCTGCAGCTGCGGGTGTATTGGCGGCCGCCCAAAGCTTAAACGTGGCGGCGAATGATGTAGCCGACGCTTTTGCTCAGGTCGGTGTTTCAGTTGATGGCGGAGTCGTCGAGCCACCATCTAGCACGTGTGAGGCTATCGCCCTAAACAATGGTGTTTCCAGCAACATAGACTCTTCATCTACTGATGAGTGGCATTGTTTTACGATTGATGTGCCTACCAATAGTTCAGATTTTACTGTTATCACATCGGGAGCAAACGGCGATGCGGATCTTTACGTTAAGCTGGGAAGTGAACCAAGTTTAACCAGCTACGATTGTCGCTCATACAGTAGCAACAGTAATGAAGCATGTAGTATTACTTCTCCGAATGAAGGAACGTGGCACATTGGCGTGTACGCTTACAGCAGTTACAGTAACTTGAATGTGGAAGCAAGTTATGTAGAACAAGAAGCGCCACCACCATCTGATGAAGTTACTACACAATCAATCAACAATGGTAAAACATGGACGGCGATTATTACTGGTTCTGGCTTGATGAATGGCGTGTGGAATGTTATTTCAAATACGCCGTGTGATAACGATAACGAGTGCAGTTTATCCGGTATCGGAAAGAAAACCAGTGAGGTTAGCTTTACGTTGACGGATGGTACCGTATTCATCATCGCTAAGCCCTAGCGATTTTTATGTAAAGAGGCCCTGAAATATCAGGGCCTTATTTTTTTACGTTCAATTTTCTGTATATAATAGCGAGTCACAAAGAAGTGAGGACGACCTCACCGCTCTATCTTTTCTCGGGGACGACCCCATCTCGTTGGGAAATATGACATGGCTTGGGGAATTCTCTTCATTGCTGGCTTATGCGAAGTGGCATGGGCTGTCGGACTAAAATACTCACAAGGTTTTACCAAATTGGCGGCATCTGGCTTTACCGTTACGTTTATGGTGTTGAGCTTTTGGTTACTTGGAATTGCATTAAGGACGCTACCACTCGGTATCGCTTACGGCGTTTGGGTAGGTATAGGAGCGATTGGAACGGCAATCGTCAGTATCTACATATTTAACGAGCCCGCGACGCTGATAAAATTGCTGAGTTTACTGCTTATTGTTGCCGGTATCGCTGGATTAAAATTATCCGCTTAACGTCAGGTTAAACATAAAACGAAAGCCAGAGTCGACTCTGGCTTTTTACGTTTTAGTGTTGTCTCGCTTTGGGGCTGAAGGGTTAAGCGCTGCGCTTAACGAATGGCAATCGCAAATGGCGGCCAAATACGTTAATGAGTGCGCCCGCTACAATTAGTGCACCACCGATGTACGTCCAGATGAGCGGGATTTCGCCGAAGAAAATGATGCCTAACAACACAGAAAATACGATCTGAATATACGAGTAAGCAGACGCTTTGCCCGCTTGCTGAGTTTGCATTGCTTTGGTTAATCCCAATTGCCCAACTTGGGTGAATACACCAACCAAAACCAACATGAAAGTCAGATACAGGTCGGGCATAACAAAATCATCGCCAATCAGTAAGAGTGAAGCGGGCAGAGCAACCAGAGGGAAATAGAAAATGATCACTGAACTATCTTCAGTTTGGCTAAGTTTTCTAACAATGACATAAGCAATTGAGCTACCAAATGCGCCCAAGATTGCAATCATTACGCTAAACATAGGTAAAGTGCGCTCTGCTTCTTGTCCTGTTTCTGGACTTACCATTATATAGATGCCGAGTAAGCACAAGGCAATACAAAGGAACGTCGATGGTTGAATGCGTTCCTTCAAGAAAAAGACGGCTAGGAGCGCAGTAAATACTGGGTGAATGTATTGGAATATGGTCGCTTCTGCCAAAGGTAAGGTAGTCACCGAATAATATACGCACATCAATGCCATGGTACCCACTGCGCCACGCGCAAACAGTAATGGCTTATTATTGCCCCATACAGAAATTCGTTTTCGCTTAACATCTAAATAGCTGATAACAAGTGAGACGAGTGCCCTCGCTGCAACAATCTCAAATACAGGGATACCATGAAGACTGACATGCTTTACTGTGGCAGACATTAGCGCGAAACCGAATGCGGAGAGCACCATAAAGCGCACACCAATGGGAACCAGAGTGTTGAATGAATTAGACATTTTACTGCTCATTTGTTGCGACAGATCGCACTTTAGCATACTCAGCTCACAAAATGATCCGTGATATTCAAACACATCTGCCGAGAGTGAGAATAAGCAGTAGACTATGGGTTCTCAAGCAACCCTATCTTTCATTCGCGCATGGAGCGCATCTAGGAAATATCTAGATATTTAAGGAGCATACATGATCCCAGTACAAGCAACGCATACTTCTGGCGTTGTCATTTCTAAAATTGATGGCGTCGATAAAATGCTGTTGCTCAAACGTGTTAAAGGTGGTTATTGGTGCCATGTTGCTGGTGGTGTAGAGGCCGGTGAAACCGGATGGCAAACTATTCTCAGAGAACTGAAAGAAGAGACGCAAATTGACGATGTTGAGTTACATACTGCAGACTTTCTAGAACAGTTCTACGAAGCAAAAAATAACCGCATTATGGTTATTCCATGCTTCGTATTATTTTGTCCACCTAACCAATCGGTTGTACTTAACGAAGAACACACAGAGTATTGTTGGTGTACGCTTGAAGAAGCAAAGCGACTAGCCCCGTTTGCAAATCAACACCACCTTTACGAACATGTGTGGAGGCATTACGTGGATGTGGAGTCGTTGACGCCATTTACGTTAATTGAACAAACAGACTAGACGAGATAGCCATCCTTTTAAGCACGTTTGACATAACGAATATGGAAGTTTGTTCTCAACGCAATGAGGCGGTAGGATTCGTGAGTAGTGTTTACTGAAAAAGGGATAATGTGGATGGATGAGGTCATGTGCCAAAAGGCGTATCAAGGAAATAGCATGCAGGCCAGTTTTTCTGTTTCAGAAAGGGTCTCAATTGAGCCTCTCACCACCAAACACGCGACTGTTTTACTGGAAGTGGTGAACACGTATCGAAACAGCCTCTCTGGCTATTTGCCTTGGACGGACTTTGTGACCAACCGCAGAGAAGCGGTGAACTACATCTCTCAGCGCGTGAACAGCAAAGCGTTAGATGCCCACTGGTGCGCGATTTATTTTGATGAGCAGTTTACGGGTGTTATTGGCATAAAAGGTGTGGATTCGCACACACGCGTCACTGAGATTGGCTATTGGCTTGCCAACAATGGGCGAGGACACCGAGTGATCGACCAAGTACTCGCGGTGTTGATTCCTTTTTTGAAGCAGAAAGGGCACGCGCAATTCATCCAATTCCACTGTATGGAAGACAACATTGCCAGCATCAATATTGCTGAGCGTGCTGGTGCTACATTAAAAGAATACGTTGATCACGAGTTCGAGACGCTTGACCGCTCTCAACGGCTCGGCATTTATGAGTTGCGTCTGACTTAGCTCCAAACCCACTGATATTTTAATCAGAGTTCGAACTCTAATTTCGCGAGCGCTACAATAGTAACATTGTTGCGCTCGTGTTAATTTGGAGCGTCATTGGTTGAAACTAGGTTAGGAGAAGCATCATGAACGCAATCGCAGAGGTTGAAGTGGACAACCTGTTACAACAAAGCCTTGATCGCTTAAAAGCGGCGTATGCCGCCGAACCTTATCCTAGTTTGGATGAGCGTAAGCAGCGCCTTGTCTTGCTAAAACAAGCTCTGATTGCGAATAAACAAGCATTGGTGGAAGCGCTGAGTGACGATTTTGGTTATCGTTCCGAATTTGATACCGCCATGACCGACGTTTTGCCGACGGTCTCGCACATCAATTACACCATCAAGCAGCTAAAAAAGTGGTGCAAACCAAGTAAGCGTGAATCCGGTCTGTTGCTTGCTCCGTCGAAAGTGACTGTTCAGTATCAGCCACTCGGCGTGGTCGGGATCATTTCGCCGTGGAATTTTCCTGTCATTTTGAGCCTTGCGCCTTTAGTTACTGCTTTGGCCGCAGGTAACCGTGTGATGATGAAGCTCAGCGAATTTACGCCCAAAACCAATAAAGTCATCGTCAATATTTGTCGCGAGTTGTCTGAATATGTCGAAGTATTTGAAGGTGAAGCGGACGTTGCACGATCATTCAGCCAACTGCCATTCGATCATCTTTTGTTTACTGGCTCGACAAATGTTGGTCGCGCTGTGGCAAAAGCAGCGGCAGATAACCTGACTCCAGTGACGTTAGAACTGGGTGGAAAATCTCCGGTGATCATTGCAGAAGATGCAGACATGAAGAAAACCGTTGATGCGATTTTGTTTGGTAAATGCATCAATGCCGGTCAGATTTGTGTCGCGCCTGATTACGCGTTTGTACCACAAGAACGCGTCGAAGAGTTCATCACGCTGTTCTTAAAACGTTTTGAAAAACTCTATTTGAAATCCAACAAGAATCAAAAGCTGACCCATATTATCAATCAACGACAGTATGATCGTTTGACTGCGCTGCTTGAGGATGCCAAAGCTCAGGGCGCAAGCATCCGTACCGTTGAAGCCTCACCTCAACAGGAAAGGCTTTTGTATCCTCATTTGATCACAGACGTGTCGACAGATATGCGCATCATGCAAGAGGAAATATTTGGGCCATTTCTACCCATCAAGCCCTACAAAGCGGTAGATGAAGCGATTGACTACATTAATCAACACCAAAGACCACTTGCGCTGTATGTTATGTCGGACAACAAATCGACCATCAGACATATTGTACGCAACACACACAGTGGCGGCGTCGGCATTAACGACACGGTATTACACGTTGGCGCTGAAGATGCGCCTTTCGGTGGCGTTGGTGAATCAGGCATTGGTCATTATCACGGAGTGGAAGGATTCAGAACCTTTAGCCACGCGAAAACCTTACTCCACACGCCGAAATGGCTACCAAGGACGGGGGCATTAATGCGTCGCAGAGCTATGGCGATAAAAGCGATTCAAAAGATTTTTGTTCGATAGTGGTTGGATTGTTAAAACCGCTCAAACGGGCGTTTTTGCTTCTATGTGTTCTGAATTGCGGATTACCTAAGGTCGGGAAGTTTCCACCACGTGCTGCCAATAGAGAAAGAAAGGCTCTTTTTGAAAGAGCCTTTTTCACGAAATGTCGACAGATTTTTGGAAGTTTAATGCAGAACTTCACTGCTGAATCTTAAGTATTTGCAGTCGTTCATTAGCTCTTTAAATGCCTTTCTATCTAGCTTAATCAGAGTTTCATGATCGCCGGCTTCAAGATAGACATGTTCCAAGTTTGCTAATCTTTCATCACAAACGGTCGACATGTGGTAAGGACTACCAATCGGTGGAATCGCGCCGTGCTCACAATCAGTGAAGAGTCGGTAAACCATACGCTCTTTCACCAAGTGGAAAGTAGCGTTAAATTCATCGTTTAATCTCGACAAACTGATTTTGTTGTTGGCAGGTAAGACTGCCATCATATGATGCCCTTCATGATCCTCAAGAATGACGCCTTTTGCGATATTCATTAAAGGCACACCTGCGGCAACACCACTTTGTAGCGAGCTATGACTGTGGCTGTGATTCACGGTTTGAAAGTGAATGTTATGCTCAGTCAAATATTCATCTAATCGGGTTGCAATCGTCATATAGCCTCCACGTGTATGAGACCCATAAAGAGTATAGGTGAGGCAAGCGACAATCGCGTATTTTACTCTGGTTTCGCTGACGCTCTTTCCGCTCCTGTTCTACGCTTATTGCAAGCCAGCGAGAAAGCGTGGTTAACAATAATAAACAGGGGGCAACATGAGCAAGCCAATCATCGCCGATAATAAGCCGATTAAAGTGAATCTAACCGAAGGGCAAGAATATTACTTTTGCCGATGTGGACGTTCTAAAAATCAACCTTATTGCGATGGGTCGCATTCGGGAACAGGCTTAAAGCCAATGAGCTTTACTGCGGAAAAAGATGAAGAGGCGTATCTCTGCCAGTGCAAGCATACCTCTAATGCCCCATTTTGTGATGGAACACATAAGCGTTTTTCTTCTGAGCAAGTCGGCAAAGAAGGCCCTGAGAAAAAACGAGAGAAAAGTGACAAACCGACTGCGTCCGCTACTCAAGAAGAACCAACCCTAGAGTTTATCCACCAATTAGCGAGAGAAGGGCTCTCTAAACTCGGTCATCATGGTCCGATGGCTGCAATGGGGGTTCCTAGGCATTTGCTACCACATTGGGATGCTATACAAATCATGGTGGCGCAAATGGCGACACAACCGTTGTTGGAAGACGTTCCCGTATCAACTGAGTTGATTGTGGGGCCAAACGCGCGTAAGCCGCTCAAACTTGCTATCCCTTTATTGGTATCGGACATGAGTTTTGGCGCACTTTCGGAAGAGGCGAAAATTGCGCTAGCAAAAGGTGCTGAGTTGGCAGGGACTGGGATTTGCTCCGGTGAAGGGGGGATGTTACCTGAAGAACAAGCTGCAAATTCGCGGTATTTCTATGAGCTTGCCAGTGCTAAGTTTGGTTACGATGAATCTAAGCTTCTTAATGTTCAGGCTTTTCATTTTAAAGGTGGGCAGGGCGCCAAAACAGGCACGGGAGGTCATCTTCCAGCAAATAAAAATGTGGGTAAGATCTCTCAGGTGAGAGGTATCCCCGAAGGGCAACCAGCGATCTCACCGCCAACATTTAAAGATCTTCATACTACTCACGATTTCAGAAAGTTTGCTGACAGAGTCCGTGGCATCACTGGCGGCATTCCAATTGGCTTTAAACTCAGTGCAAACCATATTGAGCAAGACATACAATTTGCGCTCGATGCGGGTGCCGATTACATCATCTTAGATGGTCGCGGTGGTGGCACGGGCGCGGCGCCAACTATGTTCCGTGATCATATTAGCGTGCCAACCATTCCTGCGTTAGCTCGTGCGCGTAAGTACTTAGATGAAAAAGGTGCAAGTGACCGCGTCACATTAATCATCACTGGTGGGTTGCGAGTTCCTATGGATTTTGTCAAAGCGTTGGCACTTGGGGCAGACGGCGTGGCGATAGCAAACAGTGCGATGCAATCGATCGGTTGCGTCGCGGCCCGGATTTGTAACACCAATAATTGCCCTGCGGGGATCGCAACGCAAAATGCCGATTTGAGGCAGCGTCTCGATATCGAAAAATCATCTCAGCAACTGAAAAATTTCTTCGAATCCTCGGTCGAGCTCATGCAAGTTATGGCAAGGGCATGTGGTCACCACGCTCTGAATGAATTTAGTCGCCATGATTTAGCGACCTGGGATCACAACATGGCGAGGCTGTCTGGGATCAAGTATTCAGGTATGGACTTAAACTGATCTCTATCCATATTTTCTGCATATAGGTACATGTTTGATAACAATTATTTATTAGCCGAGATATGGAAATTTTGACTTGGCGTTAACTAAAAATTCAGTGTATGAACTACGCTGTTTGAGGTGGATATTCGATTTATTGAATAACAAAGAGTGGTTACCACAACCACGATACGAAGGAGCATTATATGAGCAACACAAACGGCGGTTCGGTAGGTAAATGTCCAGTTATGCATGGTGGGCAAACATCTACAGATAAGTCGGTGATGGATTGGTGGCCGAATGCCTTAAACTTAGACATCCTGCATCAACACGACTCCAAAACCAACCCATTTGGCCAGGACTTTAATTACAAAGAAGAACTGAAAAAGCTAGATGTCGAAGCACTTAAAAAAGACTTAAAAGAGTTAATGACTGATAGCCAAGACTGGTGGCCTGCCGACTGGGGACATTACGGCGGTTTAATGATCCGAATGGCATGGCACGCAGCGGGTAGTTATCGTATCGCGGATGGACGTGGCGGCGCTGCGACAGGCAACCAGCGTTTTGCTCCTCTCAACTCTTGGCCAGATAACGCAAACCTCGACAAGGCTCGCCGCCTTTTATGGCCCATCAAGAAAAAGTATGGCAACAAATTAAGTTGGGCCGATCTGATTGTCCTTGCCGGTAACATGGCGTATGAATCCATGGGCTTTAAGACCTTTGGTTTTGGCTTTGGGCGAGAAGACATTTGGCATCCCGAAAAAGACACCTACTGGGGGTCTGAGCAAGAATGGTTAGCCACAAGTGACGCTGATAACAGCCGCTACTCTGGTGAGCGAGATTTAGAAAATCCACTTGCCGCAGTAATGATGGGGCTTATCTACGTCAACCCAGAAGGGGTGGACGGGAACCCAGATCCTCTCAAAACAGCACATGACATGCGTGTGACCTTTGCGCGAATGGCAATGAACGATGAAGAAACTGTCGCGCTCACAGCGGGTGGTCACACGGTCGGTAAGTGTCATGGTAATGGTGATGCCGCAAACCTTGGTCCAGAGCCCGAAGCAGCAGACGTTCATGAACAAGGTCTTGGCTGGATTAACCACAAAACACGTGGCATTGGCCGTGACACGGTAACGAGCGGCATTGAAGGTGCTTGGACGACACACCCTACACAATGGGACTACGGATACTTCCACCTACTATTTAAGTACGATTGGGAACTGAAGAAGAGCCCAGCAGGTGCGTGGCAGTGGGAGCCAATCGACATTGAAGAAGAAGACAAGCCTGTCGATGTTGAAGACGGTTCTAAGCGCTACAATCCAATCATGACTGACGCCGATATGGCGCTCAAAATGGACCCTGAATATCGCAAGATTGCAGAAAAGTTCCAAAATGACCCAGCGTACTTTGATGACGTTTTTGCTCGTGCCTGGTTTAAGTTGACACACCGCGATCTAGGACCAAAATCATGTTATTTCGGACCTGATGTGCCAAGCGAAGATCTTATTTGGCAAGACCCAACGCCTGCAGGTAAGACAGACTACGATGTCGATTTAGTGAAAACAAAAATCGAAGCAAGTGGCCTATCCATTAGTGAGCTAGTAAGTACGGCGTGGGATAGTGCGCGTACTTACCGTGGCTCTGACCGCCGAGGTGGCGCAAATGGTGCGAGAATTCGTTTGGCTCCGCAAAAAGATTGGCAAGGAAACGAGCCAGAGCGTCTAAGTCGTGTTCTTGCTGTGCTAGAAAAAATAGCAGCAGAAGAGGGCTGTAGTGTTGCGGACGCTATCGTGCTTGCTGGTAACGTAGGTATTGAACTGGCTGCGCGTGCCGCAGGTCATGATGTTTCCGTACCATTCGCGCCAGGCCGAGGTGATGCCACCCAAGAGATGACGGATGTTGAATCATTCGAAGTTCTTGAGCCTGTTGCTGACGGTTTCCGAAATTGGTTGAAGAAAGACTACGCGGTTAAGCCGGAAGAGTTGTTGCTCGACCGAGCGCAGCTTATGGGTTTGACAGCACCAGAAATGACGGTACTCATCGGTGGTATGCGCGTTTTAGGCAGTAACTACGGCGGTGGAAAAGAGGGCGTATTTACTGACCGAGTAGGCACTTTGTCGAATGATTTCTTCGTGAACCTTACTGACATGGCATATACGTGGAAACCAGTGAGTGCTAATCAATATGAAATCCGTGATCGTAAAACCGACGCTGTGAAGTGGACGGCAACCCGTGTGGATCTTGTCTTTGGCTCAAACTCGATTCTACGTTCGTACGCGGAAGTGTATGCGCAAGATGATAATCAGGAAAAATTCATCCACGACTTCATCGCTGCATGGACGAAAGTCATGAACGCCGACCGTTTTGACTTGTAGTAAGTGAAACGATGCAAATCGGTAGATGCGTAAACAAAGTTGATGAATAAGTAAGAGAGGCGGGCGCAAAGCTCGCCTTTTTCTTTACCTGTCTTTTTACTTTGATTGAAAGTTGAGCTCATTTGAACCATAATAACTAGACCATATGAACCATAGGAGCTTGATATGGCAACTGCAGCATTAAAAAGCTTTAAGCCGAAACAATCTCATAAAGCCAATTTCTGGCTTATGTTAGGTATTGAAGATGCTGAAACGGGTCGTATTGATGCGGTTCACAAAGGCTTTGAGCCCAAGGTATACCGGAACATTGTTGATCGAGTAAAGCTTTCTCAAAGTGAATTCCAACATGTGACACTGATTCCTGTTAGTACAATTAAGCGTCGTCTTAAAAATGATGAGCGTTTTAATACTCAAGAGAGTGATGCAATCTATCGATTAGCGATGTTATTGAAACTCGCAACAGAGTTGTTTGACGACGAAGAACGCGCGTTAAAATGGATGAGAGAAAATGTGTACGGCTTAGGTGGAAAACGTCCACTTGATATGGTGTCGACTACGGTTGATTTTGAAATCGTAAAAGATTTGATCGGCCGTTTAGAGCACGGGGTGTTCTCGTAATATGAAGCTCTATCGTCTCACACAAAAGAAATTCGCTGACACGCCATTTAGCCCCGTTGGCGCAAAGTTATTTGGAGGGCGATGGAACTCAAAAGGAACCGAAGCCCTCTACTTCTCTGAATCGGAATCCCTTTGCTCGTTGGAAGTGTTTGTTCACGTAAATAACGATCCAGCTATCACCAAACTGTACGATTTATATCGTATTGAAATGCCAGAATACCTCATCGCCACCTTAGATGAAGAAGATCTCCCAGTGACGTGGCGAGCAATACCGGCGAGCGAGTCTACACAGTACATTGGTGACCAGTTTCTCAATGATCCTCATCCCGAGTTTGCCGCACTGCAAGTGCCTTCAACGATTTCACCTCGTGATAAAAACTACGTGGTGAATCCAAATCATCCCAAAATGAAAGAGATCATCAAGAAAGCCGAAAAGCTCGATTTCGCGTTTGACCCACGCATTTTTAAATAGACGCGCTGGCTTTGTCTTGCTTTAAAATATTCAGCGCTTACCTGAGATAAGCGCTGAAGCATAAAAGTTTATTCTCTTGGTTATTGTCGGTCGTAAGTGAACTGTTGCGCTTCATTTGTACTGTTGTGGTAATGCCCAAGCACCAACTCAGCACCTTTGTAAGATAAATGGCTGTCATCGGTATACATGGCGTTGTTCGCACCAACTTTCATTCGACATACGCCATTTCTGCAAATGGCATCGGTCAAGTCGACAAACTCAACGTGCTCAAATTGCTCAAAGTAGTTCACTAACTTCGCCACGTTTTTTGGATGATGTCGCTTGGGAGAGAAATCGCATGCGGACTCTTCTGTCTCGCCAAACAAACGCGCTTTCCAAAGGCATTCTCCTACCGCAAAAGGTGCGGAAGGGGTTGGGCCGAAAACGACCACTTCTTTCCCTTCCAGTTCATTCAACAATCCAGTTAATGATGCCTCATAATCAGCTTGTGAAAGCTCTGTATTGAAGTTGGAAGAGATAACGACGCGACGAATAGAAGGGGTACGCAAAATGGTATCGACTGCCTGTTTGAAGAACTGTCGGCAAGAAATTGATCCAGCATCTTTGATGATGTCGACATAACCGACTGCACAGGAATCTTGAGTAAGTTGCACTACGCCAGTTGGTGTTACTTCGGATAGACGCTTTACGTAAACCATGCTGTGACTATTGCCTAGCACTGCGATGGTGGGCCGCGGCGCAGACGAGCACACATCGTTAACGTCGGTGTTGCCGTTGCAATCTAAACCGTAACCGTTATTAACGCGCATGGCTTCGAAAAATGCGCTTCTTTCTGGAAAACCACCGTTTTGATGACCAATAACGCCGAACGTCAGCAAGGGCAGCGTCAACAACACAACAACCGCAGACACAGTGCGCATGCTCATGGCTTTTCGGCTGCGGAACGGCTTTTCCACAAAGCGCCAAGTGAAGTAAGACAGTACAAAAAGAGCGGCAATATAAAGCGAGATATTGACGTCTTGAGTTGCGTCCAGCATGTAGCGGTAAAACACAAATAGCGGAATATGCCACAAGTACAAGCTGTAGCTGATTAAGCCGACGAACACGACCCATTTTAGGCTCAGCAATTTACCGCAGACATTGTCTTTAGAGGCAAACAAAATCACTAACGCGCTACCGATGACCGGCACCAACAAAGTGATACCCGCGCCATCTTGCGATTTTTCAAACAAAAGTGCAGAGGCCAATATCAAAACGATGCCAATGGTTGCCAGCGTATCGTTGGATTGAACTTGGGTTTTTCTCATTACTAATGCGAGTAATGAACCGGTTGCCAGCTCCCAAGCACGAGAAAAGATCATGTAGAAGGCGAAATCAGGATCGTTGCTCGCATAAACAATAGTCATCAAACTCAGCGCAAATACCGCGATGAAAAAAGTCAGGTAAAACGCGTTTTTTCCACGAGCGAGTAGCATGAGTAGCAAAGGAATGACAATGTAGTATTGTTCTTCAACGCCCAAGCTCCAAGTGTGAAACAGCGGATTGGCTTGATCTTCTAAACCGAAGTAATTGTGGCCTTTTAAATACAGAAGAATGTTGGATGAAGAAAGAATAGAAGACACTGCGAACTGACCAACGTCTTTGTGTGCTTGTGGCAAAAATAGCCACCAAGACATCAAATAGCTGACGGCAATCACCACCAGTAGCAGGGGAAGTATGCGGCGAATGCGTCGCTCATAAAAATCACCGAGGCTAAACTTCTGGTTTTCCAAATCGTTAATCACGATAGTGGTGATCAAATAGCCGCTGATAACAAAAAATACGTCGACGCCAATAAAGCCACCAGCGAACTGCTCAACTCCTGCATGAAACAAAATCACCAACGTGACAGCAATCGCCCTCAATCCGTCTACTTCCGCTCTGTAAGTCATATCGTGTCCCTCCAACATTCCGTTTAACGAAGTAGAGCAAAATATGAACCAAAAATAATGTTGCTTTAAATCAGCACCTTAAATTGATTTTCAAAATGAAAAGGCTGGGGGAAATAACGAATTCCTAAATTGAATTTCAATATGGAAATCCCAGAAAGAGTGATGTTAAGAAGCGCTAAATCAAAGAACGTAAAGCGCGAGTCTCTTAGACTTCATTGAAAATGATAACGCTAAAGAAACAATGACAGAGAATACGATTCAGGAAAAAATTGCCAGCTTTACTTGTATCGAAGAAGCGTTGGATTACTTCGAAATCGAGTTTGATAGCCGATTTATCGAAAACAACCGAACCGAGTTGGTTAAGAGATTTAATGGCTACTTAACCCTCACTAAACCGGATGATTGGTTTTCAGGCCGCCGCGCACTGAAAAATGCCTACTGTAAAGTACAACGCAGTTTACTAAGTAAAACGACGCGCTCTGCGTGCCGAGGTTGTACATCTTGTCAAAGACGTTAATTCTTGGTGGCTTGCCTGAAAAAGAACCCTGCATCTTGGCGTCACAGGGGGAAGAGCAAGGTTCTTTTGGTTTCGCTACTGGTTTGTCGCGAGTTGCGAATCAGCTTTACGCAGATGAATTAACCCGCGTGATAAGCAGGGTAGTCCACTAAGCCTTTTTCACCGCCGCCGAACAATGTGGCAGGGTCATGTTCTGCCAGTGGATAGCCATGCTTGATGCGGCTTGGTAAGTCTGGGTTTGCAACAAACGGACGACCAAAACCGATCATGTCGGCTAAACCACTTTCAATCGCGTGTTGCGCCTTTTCTGCGTTGTAACGACCGGCATAGATCAGTGTGCCTTTATACGCCTCACGAACTGCGGTTTTAAAGTCGTGCGGAGTGTCTGGCGCGTCGTCCCAATCCACTTCTGCAATGTGAATGTAAACCACATTGAGTTTATCAAGCAGCGCAGCAGCAGCGGTGTAGGTATTGACAGGTGTGCTATCAACGGTGCCGTTTAACGAAGTGAATGGTGCAAGGCGAACACCAACACGCTCTGCGCCAATGGCTTGCGTCATTGCTTCGACCACTTCACCAAGAAAACGCAGACGGTTTTCAATTGAGCCGCCGTATTCATCAGTGCGGTTGTTCGCTTCAGAATCGATAAACTGGTTAACCAAGTAGCCATTTGCTGCGTGAAGTTCGACACCATCAAACCCAGCTTTTATCGCGTTTAATGCGGCTTGGCGGTATTCTTCAATAACATTCTTGATGTCTTGCTTGGTCATTTCACGTGGCTCAACCACGTCGATAAAGCCAGGTTCGTCTGTGCCATTGTCGATAAATACTTTCACGTTTTCTGCTTTAAGCGCAGAAGAAGAAATAGGTTGCTCGCCGCCGATGTTGTCAGGATGAGTCACACGACCAACGTGCCATAATTGCGCGAAGATAACGCCGCCTTTCTCGTGCACTGCATCAGTTACTTTTTTCCAGCCAGCAATTTGCTCTGGGCTATAAATACCCGGTGTCCACGCGTAGCCTTGACCCATTGGTGAAATTTGTGTGCCTTCAGCAACGATTAATCCCGCTTCGGCGCGTTGAGCGTAGTAGGTGGCCATCATGTCGTTGGCAACATTACTCGGTTGAGAGGCTCGAGAGCGCGTCATCGGAGGCATGACGATGCGGTTTTTTAATGAGAGAGAGCCAAGTTGAATCGGTTGAAATAATGCGTCTGTCATAGGAAACCTCGTTATTGTTTAGTTTGAATCAGTTCGATTGGGTAGCCGTCGGGATCTTTAATGAAGGCGATGTGCGTTTCTCCTCCTTTCATTGGACCGGGTTCGCGAGTGACGTTACCACCAAGCGCTTTGATTTTTTCGCAAGCTGCGTAAATGTCTTCACACCCAAGCGCCATGTGTCCGAATGCGTTACCTAAGTCGTAACTGCCGGTATCCCAGTTATAAGTTAGCTCGATGGTCGCGCCATCTGGTTGATCAGGGCTACCAACAAACACCAGTGAGTAACGGTATTCTTGGTTTTCAAAACGATCCAAAACGCTCATACCCAGAACTTTTGTATAAAATTCGATAGATTTGTCTAGGTCAACAACACGGATCATCGTGTGGAGAAACTTCATAAGTCGCCTTTCATAACGTTGCGTAATCACGATGCAAACCTTATCGCTGCTCTAAATAAACTGGAAATTATCGTTAATTATGAAAATGATTATTTAACATTATGGACAATGAGGTTGTTGGCCCTACAACGTGCAAACAAAGATTACTCGCCGTTTCTTTTGAATAATTGGCATATGCTAATTACTCCTTTTTACAAGCCGAGTACTTATCATGTCCGCAAACAGTCACTTTCATTCCACTCACGAATCTCATTATCAATGTGCGGTTTGTTCTTCAATCGATGCAAATCCTAACTCTTTGGCTGTGAACTACCAGTGTCTAGCTGATGGTTCTGTTGTCGGAGAGTTTCACGTTTTACCGCGTCATCAGGGTTACACCGACCTGTTGCATGGTGGCATTGCGAGTTCGCTGCTCGATGGTGCAATGACGCACTGTTTGTTATTTAGAGACATTCAAGCCCTTACCGCGCAGTTGGATGTGCGCTACCATGCACCTATTGAGTTAGATGAGCACGTCACGATTACTGCACACTGTGAAGGTGAACGCCGCGGTATATATCAATTGGTGGCTCAATTGCTGGTCAATAATGAAGTTAGAGTGACGGCAAAAGGGAAGTTTATTCGTCCTAAAGAGGCGTAAATAAAAACTCGTTCTACGGAGAGATAATGAAGAAATTTGATGAGCTGTACGCAATTGCGACGAGAAAATCTCAATATGACCAAACCAACACTTGGTTTAAAGGCGTAGAGACTTATCTGGAGGCCATTGGCAAAGAAGTCGATGAAGTCCGTGAAGAGATTCGTGAGGATCGCCTTTGTCATTTGGAAGACGAGTTAGGCGATGTGTTGTGGAACTATCTTAACGTATTAAAAGCGTTGGAAAGAGAAAAGGGCATAGATCCTGAGAAAGTACTCGAAAGAGCCTGCACTAAATACGAGCAGCGTGTATCTGCGATTGAATCGGGACGCAGTTGGGATGAGGTTAAACAGCAGCAAAAACAAGCCTTGAACGTGGAACATGAAGCCACGCAGTTAGAGACCATGAAGAGCCAATAACTGCGCGTGATATTATTTAAGATGCGGCGGAATGGGGAAGCCTGATCAATCCTTCGTGCTATTGACGAGCAGCAGGTCACAAGGCGGTTGATCAAGTAACGTGTCTACAGTGCTGCCAGACCAAAATTGGGATGACATGCTTCGTTTACATGCGCCCATAATCAGAATTGCCGCTTGTGATTGCTTAACTGCTTTTGGTAACGCCGTTTCAGGGTTTCCTTCTGGCAGCAGTAGTGGTACTCGTGTTAACTTTTGCGCAGTAATAAAGTCCGTAATGCCTGCTTTTTGATTGCTCAAAATCTCTGCACGATAGCGAGACAGATAAGGCGCAACGTAGCGGCAGTAAACTAACGTCATTTTTCCGCTCAAGGTTTTTTCTAGCTTTGAGCCTCGTGATACGATGGCTTTATCTACGACCGACTTTGCATCTCCGCGATGAAGCGGATCTATCGCGCAAAGCATGTTGGCGTGAGAAGGCCATGAACGCTCACTTAATAGCAATAAATCACAATCGTTTTTTGCTAGCTCGGTGAGTAAGGTTTGAATGTCGTGCTTGTTAAAATGCCCCACGAGCAGTAAATCTGCGTGGTCGACAAGCCGTTTCGCGACTTGAGCAATCCAATGACTCCCTTTGAAATGCTCGTAAGAGAGTGTTGGTGTTTCAACTTCCTCTTCTTCACAAAGTTCGATAACGAAGTCTTTAAATTTTGATGTCCAAGCTTCAAACTCAGCTTGTCTCTTTTCTATATGGTCAGAGTTGAAACTAAGGAAATGCGCGAACGCGTGATCTTCACTCCGGCGGTGATCTTCCACCAATACCACGATGGGTTGAGCCAGCGCTGTCGCAAACTGAATCACTTTACGAAGCACCTTACGACTTGGTAAGGCAGCTTGCTGAGTCAGAAAAAATACTGGTGCCATTGATTACTCCATTATCAAACGAGGCAAATGCGCCTAATGCACACTAAAAGTTTATACCATCCCCTTATGCAAAGACGTTCTGTTTCTGCGAGCAAAATATAAATTCCGCAATTGTGCGCGCCATTGCCTAGAATTTTAACATCAGGATCTCATGCCTTTAGGTAATAGACATCGTGTTGACACTAACGTGATGCCCAAGGAAATCGGTGACAATGATGATAGATTCCAGCCAATTACAAATTAATCGCAAAGTGCCTCATTTGCTTGCCGAGATCATTAAAGCGATAGAGTCGACCGAAGACATCAGTTTTTTGAAAGACTATCAGGAAGCGCAAATCGCGAACATTTTGGAGTCGGTCAACATTGCTTATCGTAAACGCGTGATAGAAGCGGTGCCGCCAGAGAAGTACTGGACGGTATTAAATTTGCTGCGATATGACACCGCCAAGCACATTCATCAATCACTCAACAAAGAGCTGCAACATGAACGCTTAGCGTACATCACGGATTCGGAACTGATCATCTTTGCAGACTTTCTACCGACCGAGTTTGTGGATGAGTACCTTATCGACCAAAGTGAAGAGTCGGTCGCGCACATTCAACAAGCGCTGTCGTATGAAGATAACAAAGTGGGGAGATATGCCGAGCCGCATTTTTTAGTCGCAAATCCTAAAAACAGCGTAGGAGGCATCAAAACCGAGTTGTTAAAACGTGGACAAAGCCCGGTGCGATTGATCATTGTGCGCGATGTCGGAGGCGTTATTGGGACGATAGAACCTCAAATCCTGTTGCTGCATGAGAATCATACCAAACTCACAGACTTGACCGTAGTCACGCCAATTCTGGAAGATATCCAAACGATTCAAAGCGTCAGTAAACAGGTCTCGATTGATGGTGGAGCGCATTGGTTTCCTATCATGGCTGGTGGCAAAATTATGGGCGTTTTGTCGATGGCGACCATCGCGATTACCTTGCGTGAACTCAGCCTACAAGCTGTAGTGGCAGAAAACGTACGAAGCGAAGAGGATTTGTTCACACCATTAACTGTGGCGACAAGGCTAAGAGCACTTTGGTTGGTGATTAACTTGCTGACCGCTTTTGTTGCCTCTGCCATCATTGGTATTTTTGATAATGTGGTCGAGCAAGTCGTTGCGCTTGCTATCTTAATGCCCGTTGTGGCGAGTATGGGCGGCATCGCAGGTAGCCAAACCTTAGCGGTGGCCATTCGGGGTATCGCACTAAACCACTTGCACCAAAGTAACTTGAAGCTATTGGTAAATAAGGAATTAAAAATCGCCACCATTAATGGCTTGATCATGGGATTAGTCATCGCGGGTGTCGTCTATATGGTGTTTGACTCTTGGCCATTGGCGCTTATTATCTGCTGCGCAATTTTTCTCAATAGTCTGGCGGCTGCGGCATCGGGTACGCTGATACCATTCACGTTGAAGAAGTTTAACATTGACCCCGCCGTGGCTGGCTCGGTAGTATTGACAACCGTTACCGATGTCGTCGGTTTCTTTGCGTTCTTAGGCTTAGGTGCCATTTTCTTGATATAGAAAGCCAATTGACGCGCTAACCCGCTGATCCAATCTCTCCATTTCCCAACCCAATATTTTGGGCAAGTTTGCTTCGCTCAAAATTCCTCCGTTTTTCATAAACGCTGAACACGCCGTTTAAGCTTTCATTTCATCAATATTTTTCACTGATCATTTCTATCCCAAAGCTTTCTACTGCCGATCTCGCTGAACGCTGGCGTGCCAAATGCCAATTTCAAACGCCAGATGATGCCAATTTTTTTGGCTGTACACGCATTACTTCACTCAAACAAAAAATAAAATAAGGAAAAGATTTTGAACAAACTCATCGTATTCACTGGTGGTCCCGGTGCAGGAAAAACCTCGGTTATCGAACAACTAAAAACACAAGGCTTTATCTGCGCGCCAGAAACAGGTCGTCACGTGATACAAATGCAGGTTGCGAATCACGGTTCAGCATTACCTTGGAATGACAAACAAGCCTTTAGAGACGAAATGACAAAAGAAGAAGTGGGCAATTACCGAGCTTTCAATGTGCACCAAGCGGAGGTGTTTTTTGATCGCAGTATTGTGGACGTATATGGCTACAGCAAGTTGGAACAACTGCCAATCTCGCATGAGCTCATCACGCATTGCCAGACGCTTCGTTATCATCCTCAAGTATTCATTTTTCCACCGTGGGCATCGATATTCAGTAACGATGAAGAGCGAAAACAAGATTTTTCTGAAGCGGTCGCCACGTATCAACAGATGGTCGATGCATACCACAAGTTCGGTTATCAATTGATCGAAGTGCCCAAAATGTCAGTCGAAGACAGAGTGGCGTTTATTCTCGACTCAGTCATCGAATAAGGCAGACAGATGAATAATGCAAACAAATGCGTAAGGCGATTGTGACCACGACGACAATATGTGTAAAGGGAGTTATTTATACTGGATAAAATTCAATAACTTAATTGAGTATTATGTCTTTTAAATATCTTACCTTATTGCTCGCAACGACGAGCATGAACAGCTTTGCTGATGTGGACCTGCCTTCGGGGGATGATTGGTTAAACCATGTGACAAAGGGCCTAGCTCCATATTGGATGATGGAAAGTGCGCATGGGCAACCTGCGGGGAATTTTCCGACATTTCGTTGTGATAACGGTGTCATTCTCGACCCACAAAAGCCGTGTGAAGAATTAAACAAAGGGTGGATTAGCCCGCACTTCGATCGCGAATACACACGCATGAAATCGCGTCAAACTTACGCTTATGGCGTGCTTTTTCATCTTACGGGTGACAAACAAGCATTGGAGCTAGCCAAGAAAGGGGCTTATTACCTGATTGATCATCTACGAGATGAGAAAAACGGTGGCTTCGTGAGCTTTACGCGTAGTGGAAAACCGGGGATGGAGTGGCAACAGCGAACTTCTCAAGACCAAGCTTACGCCTTGGTGGGCTTGGCGATGTACTACTACTTGACGCAAGATCCAAAGGTTGAACAAGCACTTATCGACCAACAAGCGTTTATATTTAAACAATACCGACGAAGCGATGATCGCGGTCTGGTGTGGGTTTTGAAAGATGGTGATGGAGAAAGTGAGAAGCAGCAAGAGTTAGTCGCTCAACTTGACCAAATTAATGGCTACCTGTTGTTAACGGCGCGACTTTTACCAGAAACAGCGCAAGCCAAGTGGAAACAAGATCTGGAGTGGTTGACGCAAGTGATGCTAGATAACTACCACTCCGGCAAAGAGCAGCGTTTTTATGGCGCGATACACCACAAAGCGGTAATGATGCCAGATGCGAAGCACAATGATTTTGGACACACCATCAAAGCGTATTGGATGACGTATCTCACTGGTCAGTTGTTGGAGAATTCCAATTGGACAGAGTTTGGTTTCAAAGGAATGAAACATACGCTTAAACAAGCGCAATACCAGCAAAACTTTGAGCAAGTCAAAGCGTTCTTCTCGCCAGAATGGCAGAGTAAATGGACGCAAGAGAGCATTCCTGCTTGGCAATCAAGACCGCACAAACACTATAGCTCGTCTTGGGAATGGGCAGAACTCGATCAAGCGGCGATGACGGTTTCTCTTGTCGATGATTCGATGAAAGAAACGTTGCAATACACGTTACCCACCTTTATGGACGTGTGGGTGGATCATCAATACGGAGGTGTTGGTCTGAATCCTAAATCAACCAAAGCGTTCCATTGGGGAAATGGTTACCACCAGTTTGAACATGCGTTGGTCGGGTATTTGTACGCGCAACAAATGGCAAAACAGCCCGCTAAGCTTTACTACGCGCGACCAGCCGAGAGTAAAATACCACTTAATCCATATTACTTTAACGCGGATATAAAAGCGCTTTCATCGCAAAGTGATGGAGTCACTACCGCAACGTTCACCAATATTCGACCATAACTTGGTCGATGGTGGTGTGGTGGTTAAAGTCTGCGTGCAAACTAACAAAACCCAATGGTAAACTGCGGGTCTGTTTTACATAGTATTTAAAGGTAATTTGATGAACCCGATTCTTGCGATGTTGAAAGAAAACAATATTAGCGACGAGCAAATCAACGAGCTATTTCAGGCGTTAACTCAAAACCCTCTGGCTGCAATGGCAACTATCAGCCAACTAGGTCTGCCACAAGATCAGCTTCAAGCGTTAATGGCGCAGGTAATGCAAAACCCTGTACTGATTAAAGAAGCAGTGGAAGAGCTGGGCCTAGACTTCTCCAAAGTAGTAGAAGCCAAAGCGAAGCTACAGCAGTAATCGAGTTTTCGATAAAAACAAAAGCCGCCAGAGCCAAATGGTTCTGGCGGCTTTTTTACATCAGATGAAAGGTACGCGACTCCAACGGGAAAACGAATAGGTTGAGCTTAACTTGGTGCTTGCATAAAAAATTAAGTGCGATTCTAGTCACGTCGCATGAACTCACGGGTGCTATTGGAAATAAATGAATTGTTTCTAATACATAGAACGTATTAACATGGTTGCACTAGGCCCATATGAGTAAATTCATTGAATATACAATTTGAGAGAGGGTTTAGTTTTAAAAAATAATAGTTAGTTGGAATCTAGGTTAAATGAAAATAAATATATTTAAAAAGCTACAAGTTGTATTTCTTGTGGTGTCAGCATCTTTAATGGTGGGGTGTTCGTCTATAGATGCGCATGCTGGTGGCGGATACGGAAAGCCGTTTTCAGGCACAGCGTTATCAGTCGCACGACAACCTTGCTATTTAAGATCTGATATTACTTCCATCGCGTTATACCCACTTTCATTGATTGACATCCCTTTGTCGTTAGCAACGGACGTTGTGTTTCTTCCTGTTGATTTAGTCATGGTAGCTACACCCACAACGAGTTATGGCGGTGTTGTTTCTCTAGGTTGTCCAAGCGGAAGCATGATCTAACACGCTTATTTTATTCAAATAAATGGAAGGAAATGAAAGTGGAATCGAAAAATAATTACTCAACAGAAAACAACGCTCCCTCGGTGCTCTTTGTAACGTCGCTTTTGTGTTTAGCATCAGTTTGTTTGGCCATACTGCTATTTATTATTGAGTACATTTCTGGAATGGAAATGAACGGTGTCGGCTTTCTTGGGACGTTAATACCAGCGATGAGTGTAGGATATTATTTTGGCTATAAAACAGGGAATATAATGCCTTCGACAACGAGATGGTATTCAGTGCTGCTTTGGAATTTATCGAGCTTAGTGGTGTTTTCTCTCATCTTAATGTTTTTGGGCATCTCTATATTTGAACTGATAGCGGAACTAGGCTGGTTCAGTATTATTATCGTTGTATTAACGTTAATAACCGTTTGTCTCGGGTACTTTATTTTCAAGAGTGGTGAAAAAATGGCGATTAAGGTTTTGCTAAAAGCGCAAAAGAGTGCGTAACTCACAAATAACGAACGCTTAAAGATAGATACGTAAAAAAGACGCCAGCCATATCGTGCTGGCGTTATTGTTTTCTCTTTCTTTTTGCCTCTTTGGTCTCAAGCAAAATCGAATGTTTTAGACGAAACGGTCTTTCCACGAAAACTCAACATGTTTATGTCTGCCGAAACGTGTGTATAATTCGCCGGAAATTACGATTTACAGATAACGAAAGGTAAGTATGGCAGTCCTCGAAATTCTCTCCATTCCAGACCCAAGACTTAAAGTAAAAGCAGAAAAAGTCACTGATGTATCGACAGTACAAACGTTGATCGACGATATGCTAGAAACACTTTACGCAACGGGCAATGGCATCGGTTTAGCTTCAACCCAAGTTGGTAGAAAAGAGGCGGTTGTTGTCATCGATATCTCTGACGAACGCAATGATCCTTTAATCTTAGTCAACCCAGAAGTTGTGAGCGGAGAAAACAAAGCGCTTGGTCAAGAAGGGTGCCTATCTGTTCCCGAATACTACGCCGATGTAGAGCGTTACACATCAGTTGTTGTGTCTGCATTGGACCGTGATGGTAACCCGATGACAATCGAGAGCGATGAGTTTTTAGCGATTGTGATGCAGCACGAAATCGACCACTTATCTGGTAACTTGTTCATTGATTATCTTTCACCGCTAAAGCAAAAAATGGCGATGAAAAAAGTGAAGAAGTACGTAAAAGCGCAAGCTAAGTAATATGAAAGGAAGTAACTCACAACCGCGAGTTGCTTCCTTTTAAATCAAGAATAAGTAGAGTGTTTTATCTCGCTTTGTGGGGGACATAACGCTTTACGACCTTCATAAGCCGCTGAAATGAAGAACAGTCCATATGTGACTCATGAGGGCAGGAAGCAACATGGTTTAGGCTGTCTCGAACCGCTTTCAAACGTTTTATTTGCTCATCAATTTCAAGCGCCTTTTTCGCCAGTAAGTCACGATCAATGTATGGTTTTGAACCTTCTGAGTGATTCAACATTTCTGCCATTTCGTTAAGTGATATTCCAGCGATACGCCCTAAACTAATTAAGTTGAGTTTATTGAGTACCTCTGGCAAATATTGACGTCTCAATCCATTCCTTCCTATCGAGCGAATTAACCCCAATTGTTCGTAGTATCTGAGCGTTGAGGTCGGCAATCCTGATTTTTTAACCACTTCTGCAATATCCATATTATTCCTCATTGACTTCAAGTTGGCTTTAAGTTGTAGCATGCAACTAAGACCTTAACAAATCAAAAACTTGAGGAGCGAAAAATGCTGTTTTTAACAGGATTACAAGCGGCGCTAATAGGGATTGGTGCGACTTTGATAATGGATTTATGGGCTTGGATACAAAGGAGAGTGTTTGGTATTCCCTCATTAAACTATGCATTGGTTGCGCGCTGGGTTTTGTACATGCCCAAAGGAAGGCTTATGCATGCGCCAATTATGGCAACAGACCCGATGTCGGGAGAAAAAGCACTCGGTTGGTTTTTGCACTATGCCATTGGTGTTGTTTTCGCTTTGGCTCACATTGCTGCTTTTGGGCATCATTGGTTGGTAGAGCCTAGTCTAGTGCCCGGCTTAGTCACTGGTGTGGTAACGTTGGTCTTCCCATTTTTTGTCATTCAACCTTGTCTAGGATTTGGTTTTGCTGCCAGTAAAACCCCAACACCTTGGAAAGCCCGTTTTCTTAGCACATTGGCGCATTTGGCTTACGGCTTGGGTTTATTCATAGCCGGGTTTGCAATCAAAGTGGCGAGCCAGTATTTTGCATAGGGAATATGAGCATCATGCAAACGAGTCTTTTTTGTTTTTATTTATGATGCTCAACTCTTGGTCGTTTTTGGCGCGTTACTCATAGTGGGCCGATATGTTTGAGGTCTGTCGTATTTATCCAAGACGTAAAGTCGGCGAACATTTAACATTGCCTTAACGCCAGAATGGCAAGCGGTTTACCAAGAAAAATTAAAATTATCTGGTTTGACATAAAGAATATTAAGGGTTTCAGATGGCTTCAAAAGTGGCAGGGATATCAATACTGAGCTTATTGGCAGCGCCAGTTGCGATGGGAGAAACAGCCAGTGCTTATGATTTATGTTTGCTAGACAAAATTAAGCAAAGCAAAGGTGAGGAAACCATAAAGAGCATTCGCGCGCAGTGTGAGCTCGATGCAGTAACAAGTACAGTGCCCGCTGATCCAGAAATTGAAGAACCTGAGGAGCTTCAGGAAAGCTTGGTCGACAAGCGTTTGGAATCAGAACGAGAAAACGCCTTTGAACCATTTAGTTTGGTGGCGCATCGTGTTAACTACATCTTGCCGTTCACTTACAGTGATCGCGTAAATAAGCGTGCTTATGCGGACACTAAGTACGGAGATGAGTTGCGTAAGGAAGAAGCGGAGTTCCAAATTAGTTTTAAAGTGCCAATGAACTACGACGATTTGTTGTTTGATGGGGATGGTTTGTTCTTTGGTATGACGCTAAAGTCATTTTGGCAAGTGTACACAGGAGCAGCATCGCGTCCATTTCGTGAAACCAATTATCGTCCTGAGCTTTTTTATTATACCCCGACAGACTGGAAGCCACTTGATGGTTCGACTTGGTTAGGTTTTGGTATTGAACATGAGTCGAATGGGCAGAGACAAGAGTTATCGCGCAGTTGGAATCGTGTTTACGCCAACTTAACCTTTGCGAAAGACAATTTTGCGGTTTCTCTTCAACCGTGGTGGCGTATACCTGAGGATGAAAAAACATCTCCGAATGATCCTAAAGGTGATGATAACCCGGATATCGAAGATTACATGGGGCACTTTGAGCTATCGAGTGCGTACAAATGGAATGGTTATGAGTTTACCTTCTTAGGCCGCCAGAACTTCCAAACGCATAAAGGCTTTGCCGAATTAGGGGTGTCATTTCCGATCTGGGGCAAACTTCAGGGATACGCACAGTACTCGACGGGGTATGGTAAGAGCTTGATTGACTATGATCATAATCAGCAGCGTATTGGTGTTGGTATTGCGATCAACGGTGTTCTGTAGTTTTTCGGTAGCCCAATAGAAATAAACGCTGGCAATTGAGATTTCAGTATTTAGAATGCGTGGCTGAAATTGATTTCCAACCTAGAGTGATTTTATGCTTCGTGATTACACCTTCGATTGTCTTGTAACCATGCCTCGTCATGAACTGGAAGAGTTTAGTGCTCGCATGATCAGTAAAATGGTGCCTGAAGACGTGATGAATGAGCTATTTACTTTCGATCAAGAAGAAGTGGATAGCGAAGACCGTATGTTGTCTGCACGTCTTGATGCCATGTTACGCATGACAGCAATCGCACTGAGTGAAATTCAACAAGCGTTTGATGACTCAGACAATGCGAAGCAAAATAGCGAGCGAATGACGCGACTGGTTCTTTGGCATTTCTATGCGATTTCATTCCATTTGGAAGAGGCGATCACGTTAGAAACACACTGTGCACTAGTGGAAAAGCTACTCGAAAATACACCTTCGGATGTTTTTGATTGGGTAAAAACATTGACGGAACTTCTGCACACTTACGCTGAAATCAACGCGAAAGAAAACCCTCAAGACTAAGGTTTTTGTCGTTAATCGTTCAGTAAACAAGGCGAGCCATCCGGTTCGCCTTGTTTTATTTTTGCATCTGTAAAATCCGCAGTTTTGGACTTTTGACGTACACCACTATCCTCGCTTTAGGTTCGCTTCTCACTAGCGAATAGGGCGATTCCTTCTTACACTAAAACCAAAGTATTTGTTTTCGAACACTTTACTGCGTCATTAAGGTGTGTCTTCCAATCCACTTAAATACGGATAATTTATGTCGGAGAACGTTCTGGTTTTTAAATTTGAGCCTATTTTGAAGCGCATATGCCTTCTATCTCGGCTACATTTTCGTTGCGGGCGTAAATAATGGACCCGTTAACGCAAGGTTTACTGGGCGCTGCTTTGCCACAGTCTGCGAGTAACAAGCGGCACATTGTGGCAGCTGGCGTGTTAGGCGTGGTTTCAGGGATGGCGCCGGATTTGGACGTACTTATCCGTTCATCAACTGACCCATTGCTGTTTTTGGAATATCACCGACACTTTACCCATTCATTGTTGTTTATCCCTTTTGGCAGTTTTCTCTGTACTTTAGTGCTGTATCCGTTGTTTGCAAAAAGACGAGAGCTAAACTTTCAACAGAGTTGGTTTTATTGTGCCCTTGGTTCTAGCACCCATGCGCTGTTAGATGCTTGCACCAGCTATGGGACTCAGCTTTTTTGGCCGATAAGCAACACACGCTATGCCTGGAACACGATCTCGGTTATCGACCCCGCTTTCTCACTTCCTATTTTGATCCTGCTTTTCTTTGCCGCACTGAAGCGAAATCGAAGTTATGCGCGTATCGCATTTCTATGGTCTCTGGCTTATCTGACTCTTGGGGTTATTCAACGAGATAGAGCAGAAGCTGCCGGGTGGAAAATCGTCCAAGAGCGACAGCACAGTGCTGTGCAGCTAAAAGCAAAACCAACCTTCGGCAATCTTTTGGTCTGGAAAGTGATTTATGAAACGGAAGATAACTACTATGTGGATGCAGTAAGAGTGGGGCGCTCAATAAAAATCTACCCAGGCGAATCCACACCAAAGCTCAATGTGAAGACTCAATTTCCATGGCTCGATCCGCAATCGCAGCAAGCGAAAGACATCGAACGTTTCCGTTGGTTTTCAAATGGTTTTGTAGCGCAAGACCCGAATAACGAAATTCGAATTGTTGACGTGCGTTACTCCATCGTTCCAAACCAAATTAACGCGCTGTGGGGCATCAATCTATCCCCAAAAGCCAGCGCGGATGAACACGTCGAATACACTGCTCATCGAGGTAGTACAACGGAAGACCGCCAAACTTTTCTCAATATGCTTACGGATTTTGAGTGATGGTTTTTACTTTGGGTACCGATGCGGTGTCGTAATAACCATCACGCTGACTGAAAGTCCTTCACTAGGGTAGGCTTGCTGGCGAAGAAAACTTTGCCAAACAGAGACTTGTACTTCCATCCAAGGGACAACAGTCGTTTTGCTAAGCTTTTGTTTTCAATGATAGTTACTTCAACGCCTTGGTAATGATATGGATGGCTTTTAATGTAGTCGATAAATGCAGTAAGCACACCTTGCCCGCGAACGGAGGGCGCAAAGTTGACTGCAACAATGGAAAAGCGCTGACTGCCAACAGGGCAACGGACAAAGCAGTGCCCAAGCGGATGAGTGATGGTCTCGGAAAACTCAGGAAACGCGCGAGACTCTAGCTCTTGAGAGAGTGCATCGTATTGTTGACATAAATGATAAAAAAGTTGTTTCGCTTCGCTGTTCATATCGGTGCCGCTTACTTGTAACTTGGTTTAAAGGCATTGATTTCAAAAACATTGTAACCATAGGCAGAAAGACAAAATGCGGTGAATTTTTACAGTGGTGATTTCCTATTTTTGAAACCTAACTTGTTACAAGTGAAGTTGATTAGATTTTATATGGTACTTGGGGATGAGTGTTTCTAGTTGAAGGGAGAATACGCTGGTTACTGGATTCTTACCGGAGTTCCTGTATTAAAAGGAGAACCTCTTGGTTTAATGCCGCTCGTTTAACTACGAGTGGCATCTTTTTGTATTTCGTCATCTTGTACAGCGACGAAGGTGCGTGATATAGGATCTTCTATCCTAGCTCTTTATGGTCAAAATTGTCTCTTTAACCACTCAGCACGTTGCTATTAGATTCCTAGTCTCGCTGGAATGACACAAAACATCGTTAAGCTATTGGCATTAAATCACTTGGTCCGTTTTTGCTTATTCTTGAGGGCTTAACTAGGCGCTACTCTAAGTGCTTAAATTGCAACGCCACAAGTCGCTGATACAACTCACAGCTTTGCATTAATGATTGGTGGTTACCAACATCGACTAACTCACCATTGTCGAGCACCGCAATTTTATCCGCGTGTTGGATGGTCGAAAGACGATGAGCAATGATCAGCGTTGTGCGTCCTTTCATCAGTGCTTCAAGTGCTTGCTGAACGTGATGTTCACTTTCACTATCAAGAGCGCTGGTAGCTTCGTCTAGCAGTAAGATTTTTGGATCTTTTAGAATCGCGCGAGCAATCGCAATGCGCTGTTTTTGTCCGCCCGATAGCCTAACGCCGCGCTCGCCTAAAAAGCTGTGATAGCCTTCGGGAAGCTTCTCAATAAACTCATGGGCATGAGCTTTTTTGGCGGCTTCGATGACTTGTTCATCCGTGGCTTCTGGATTGCCGTAGCGAATATTATGGAATACATCATGGCTAAACAGCGCGGGTTGTTGTGGTACGAGTGCCATTTGGCGCCGAAGCTCGTTTGGGTCGAACTGTCGAATATCTTCACCACCAAACAACACTTGCCCTTGCTGCGGGTCATAAAAGCGTTGCAGCAATTCGAATAGTGTCGTTTTACCTGCACCAGAAGGGCCGACCAACGCCAATACTTTGCCTTGTTCAGCGGTTAGGTTTAATCCTTTGATAGCAGGTTGATTTGGGCGAGAAGGGTAGTTGAAACTCACCGAATTAAAGTTAACCTCAGCAGGCATGTCGTAACGGACAGGCAAATGGTTGCTTGGCGCTTTAATATCGCTGTCTACTTGAAGGATCTCAATCAGTCGCTCGGTAGCACCTGCGGCTCTTTGCAGTTCACCCATGACTTCGGAAATGGTTGCAGTCGATGAGGCAACCATAATGGCATAAAACACAAATGCGGCTAGGTCACCCGCAGACATCTTTCCGTGAATCACATCGCTGCCGCCAACCCAAAGCATGCCTGCAATTGCGCTGAACACAATCACAATAACGCTAGAGATTAGGATTGCGCGCTGTTTTACTCTCTGTCTGCCTACTTCATAAGCTTTTTCCACCTCGACAGCGAAAGCCGCTCGTTCGTACGGCTCTGAGCTAAAACTTTGCACGGTTTTAATATGTTCTATCGCTTCACCTGCGTAGCTGCCGACATCGGCCATTGAGTCCTGACTTTGGCGAGAGAGCGCACGCACGCGTCGTCCATAAAACAAAATTGGAACCAGAACCAAAGGCACAGAAGCCAGCACAATCAGTGTGAGCTTAACGTTGGTGGCAAACAACATTATGATGGCCCCAAAGCACATCAAAGCGCTACGCATCGCCATCGAGAACGATGAACCAATAATGCTTTGCAGCAACGTAGTATCGGTAGTCAGGCGCGACATAATATCGCCGCTACTGTTGGTCTCAAAATAGCTCGGATGCAGCGTAATCACATGGTTAAACACCGCAAGGCGAATATCCGCACTGACGCGCTCACCTACGGAAGACACAAGGTAGAAGCGAAAGAACGTCCCAATGGCAATACACAGTGTGACACCGACAATAAACTGAATCGCATTGGTGAGCTCTTGCAATGATTGCTGTGCAAAGCCTTGGTCGATAAGAATACGCACCCCATAGCCAACGGATAACGTCAAGCTTGCCGTCGCGACAAGGGCAACCAAAGCCGCCACAACCCGCCATTTATAAGGTGCAATAAAGGTGTTGAGTTTAAGAAGAATGCTGAGATTTTTGTTATTTTTTCGGCTCATGAGTGACTCACAAAGCGTTTTAGGTACCTGGCATAGTAAGCTAGTTTGGTTGGTGAGACCAGCGAACTGCCGTTTTCGGAGTAGGAACTTCACTGGGATGCTCAATATCTTATGTATATCGAAAGTTGCTTAAATGTCTAAGAGTCAAAAAATGAACTTTGAGTGAGGAGGGAGTTAAGCACGGCTTTTGGCGAGTAGCAGGTCGACCTTTCCTTTTGCTGTTTTACTAACCGTTTGCATCAACTGAAAACTTGGCTTAAGGATACCTGAGTTTTCTAATCCTTCGACCATTAAGAGCCAAAGCTTGGCCGTCATTTGTGCATCGGCTAGTGCGCGGTGAAAAACACCGTTGTTGTCGATATTTTTATAGCGAACAAGTTCGCCTAGCTTGTGTGACGGAGCATCTTGAATGAGCCGTCTTGCTACCAGCAAGGAGCAAGCAAACTCACCCGAATAACCACAGTTGATTCGTTCAAGCTCTGCATCTAAAAATCGTTTATCGAAAGACGCGTTGTGAGCGATAAGGTTCTCGCCAGCAATGAACTCACTAAATGACGCCATTACCTCTTCGCAGCTTGGTGCCGATCGCAACATATTGTTGGTAATGCCGGTGTAGTTCTCAATGAAAGAACTCACTCTGAAACCGGGATTCATGAGTCGCTGAAAACTATCGACAACCTCGCCATCGACTAACTTTACTGCACCAATTTCTATTGCGCGATCACCTAAAGTAGGAGAGAGACCTGTGGTTTCAAAGTCGAGTACGACCACAGAGTTTGCTTGAGGCATAAAATTTTCCAGCTGAGTAATATTGCGCAAGAGTATTATCGAAAGCGACAGAAAAAGAAAGGCGAACGCAATGGTGAATATCTGTTTATCTTTACTCCACAAAGTCAGTGTTCGTCGTCCACTGTTTATGGACAGGTACGTTCTGGCTTACCCATCGTGGCTTGCGCATTAGCCTTATATCTCAAATGTTTTTCGGCCTTTTGATTCATTTCAATTAAGCATTAAATTTCGATATAAAATACTGATTATAAATTGATTTTATAAATCAACTTCGGCATCATTCACTGCTTGATTTTGAGAATGAACATCTTCACGGCGAAAAATTATAACAACTATAATACGAGGCTAGGGTACCAATGAAAAATCACTATTTAGATATACCTGAAGAAAGAAAATTGCGTATTTTTCGTGAAGAAGATGAAAATTTTTACAGCTTCTGGGAAAGAATGCTTGATGAAAAACAATCTTTTTATCAGCAACCTCTCAAAAGAATGAGTAGCGACGCTTGGTATTCGCTTGATGCATTCTTCACTGCTTCCGAATTCGGACAACATCAGGCCTCGCCAGCTTATATAAAAAGGGCGCTTGAGTTACTGAATAACGTGTACTTGCTGGCCAATCATTCAGACCAAGTTGTTGAGTTCTCCGTTGGGCACCGACACTTTTCGGAAGTGGGTAACCGTTCTATTGCAGGAGGAACAATGGATGCTTGGCTGGATGAAATCTGCTTAGCGATGGCAGCGAGAGATTGGCGCTGCGTAGAGCTGATGACCATCATGGATGAGTCATTATTGTCTATAAAGACGCCGTTTAATGTTGCTCTAGTCGAGTTCGTTAGCGGTGTATTTAGCAATTCATCAGCGTTACCTGAGTTATTGCAAACTGTGATGGAGAAATCCTCCCCGCAATATTTAGAATCAACCAGGGTGCCATATGTACACTCTTTGTTTATTCCATTTGTGAATGTGTTTGTTGCCATTATCGATGGCGATGAGGCACATTATCAAGAAGCACTGAGAGATGCGTTAGAGGCGCATTACCAGTTTTACATGAATGAAGATGTTCGTTATTCGCCAAAAGGGAATGTTTCTTTGAAACTGACTGGTCTAGCTGCATTGGCATACGATAAGTATGGCTGGACTATTCCGGAAACCGCATATTTACCGAAATGGCTCGTTTACGGTGAACATGATCTCTGTTCTAAATAAATTATTCGGAGGCTGGCCCTCAAGCCCACTCGGAGTTGCAGCTCGGAGGCATACACAGAAAATACGCCTCGAAAAAGGTCGTTTTTCAACCAGTAACTCGGAAGCAAGGCATAAACTTATCAATATGCGAGCTTACTAACACGCCATACGTGACACTTCATGTATCCTTAATTGAAGCGAAGAAGAGGATTTATCAATGTCAAAAAGCTCCAAGCTTCACAATGAAGACAAACTGGTTAAGAAGGCACTAGAGATTGGTGGTAAGATGGCGAAGCTACAAGGTTTTGACCTTCCACAGTCACCACAACCTCTGAGAGTAAAAGCGATTTACCTATTCTTGGTCGATGCCAAACAGATCACGCCACTACCGGAAAGCAAGCTAGACGGCGCAAGCATCAAACACCGACTGGCAGTCTGGATACACAGTGCATTGCCAGACAACGACCCTCTAAAGTAGAAAACCTTATAAGTCATATAGGTCATTAATTAACAAGGCGAGCCAAATGGTTCGCCTTGTTTGATCTTGGCGAGTGCACCGAGGTCTTTTTGCGTGGCGGTATCATTGATTTACAAAACAGAATCAAAAGGACTAAAGATAAATCCCGATAAGCGCTACAATGCAGGCGTTGCGAGAGTGCAACCAAGATTACTCATTTACAGAAGCCTTGAAGTAACCATACATGTCTAAAGATTTCGAATTCACTACAGAATACATACTCGACAAACCTTTCTTTGCTGAGTGTTATGATCAAACTAGCCAACCAACGAAGTTTCCACAGGCGTACCTAAAAGGGATGCTGTTTCTTATCTTTGGTGTGGTTTTATTGGAGTTTGAACTGCTACCTAACGGTTATGTCGGTTGGTTCTTTATCGTATTGAGTGTGATTGAAGCGTGCAGCGTTTACTTCAAAAGAACTTGGTGGCTTTGGCGTCAAACCATCAGTTCAAGCCGTGGCAGCAAAGTAGTGTTTGAAGTAAATGCAGATGGCGTGCGCTACAAAAGCGGTAAAGTTGACCGCAGCCTCGCATGGAATGAAATTGACCAACTGGAACAAACTGATTTGGGCTTTATCCTTCATCTTGGTAAACAGCGCCAATACATCAGCAAATCTTGCTTAAATGAAGAAGTGATCGCGTTTATGGTAGAACAGCACGCGGCATCAAAAGCGAGCTAACAAATTCACATCAAGCTGGAATGAGCGATCTGAAAAGTAGGTGATATATGATCGAACTTCATGACAAGTGCTTGGTTGATTCTGAATCAACTGGGTTTGATGTACAAAACTAATAGGGTTTAGAGATTTCTCTTTCGGACAAACTGCTTCGGTGTCATGCGCGCAATCTGCTTACACTCTCTAGTCATGTGTGCTTGATCGGAAAAACCTTGCTCCAGCGCCAACTCCGATAAAGTAAGATCGGGTTGCGCTCGGAGTTGCTCTAAAGTGTGCTTCACTCGTTTAATGCGTTGGTAATGTTTAGGAGTAATCCCTAACCATTTCTGAAAATTGCGCTCTCTCTGGCGCTGACTGAGCGTCCCTGTAGGCTGGTCAATGATGTGGCCGACGTACTGTGGTTCATATTCCTCAATCAGTGCTTGAACCCAGCGATACAAAGTAGAAATCCTTGCAGACGGCGAACGCGCTGTTTGCAGAGACTCAAATGTTGCTAGCGCAGAAGAAGCCAAAGGGTGGTCATCTTGAATCCGCAATAGCTGTTCTAGGCGTTTACCAAATAGTTGATAACCAACAGCAGGATGAAAGCGTACGCCAGTCATCACCGCGCCTGGCGGTAGGCAGACTTGATGTGCCAGAATGCTTACAGGTAGTAGGACAACCCCTGGCGTTTGCCACTCACCATCCATTTGTACTTCATTTTGTAAAATGAATACCACACCTGTACCAGCATCACTGAGTAATTGTTTACGTACGGTTTGCGTCGTATCAGGTTTGACGGATGCTGACCAAATGGCTTGAACATAGCCAGCTAAAGCCCTTTGAGGTTTTAAAATATCAAATTCTAAGTTCAAATGAATCATCCTATTTAACCTCAACTTAAATGAGAAAGTGATACACATGTACTTTTCATCATATTAAGTTGAGGAATAAGCAGTGACTTATATGTAAAAACTGTCAGATAGAATTATCTAGGTTTATAGACTCCAACCTTTGGCTTAAATGCCTTAACTATTCGGTTCCAACTGTTGATCGCGTTGATCGCAATTGTTAGGCTGACCATAGCTTCTTCTCCGAAGGTATTCAAGGTCAGCTGATAGGTATCATCATCTACAGGTCGGCCAGCAGTTAGTAATTCAGCCCAGCCTAGTGCAACGTGTTCTGCATCGCTGTAGAATGGCATATCTTTCCATGCACTAAGCCCCCATATGCGTTCCGGCTTTTCACCTAACTTAAGCGCATCTTTACTATGCATGTCGATACAAAATGCACATTGATTGATTTGCGATATGCGTAACTTAACCAGTTCCCATATGATCATGTTCATGGTTTCTGATTGGCTAAATTGTTCATGGAAGTAAGCTTCCTGAGCGTATAGGATTTCTATTGCCTTTGGCGCTACTTCAATATAGTTGAGTCGTTTTTTCATGGTCATTCTCCTCTGTTTTTCACATAATAAAAAACGCTCTTAGCAAAAGATTGAAGATTTTCGACATGCACTCAATAAAGTTAGATAAAGGAGTGAACGAAGAAAGCGAAAAAGGATGTCTATTTGATGCTATGCGTAAACATTCGTATTGTGTGCCTTACACTTTTGCAAGGCGTTACGTGCTTTCTAGAAAAGTCTCAAAATAGCGTACAATTAGCGTTTTGACACAGCGGAAATCATCATGGCCAAAACTGTTCAGCAGCAAATCGGAAACATTGCTCTAGTCGTTGAAAATTACGACGATGCTATCGAATTTTATACTCAAAAACTTCAATTCACCCTGGTTGAAGATACCAGCCTAGGTGGTGGTAAACGCTGGGTTCAAGTTTCTCCTCCAAACTCCAATGGTACAAACCTTCTTTTGGCTCAAGCGAGTACACCGGAGCAAACGCACGCAGTAGGAAATCAAACAGGTGGTCGTGTTTTCTTGTTCCTGCAAACTAATGATTTCTGGCGTGACTATGAGTTGATGAAGAAAAATGGTGTTGTATTTAATGAAGAGCCTCGTGTGGAAGAATACGGGACAGTGGTGGTGTTCCAAGATCTCTATGGTAATAAATGGGACTTACTGCAACTGAACTGAGAAACTACACATTACCTGCATAACATAGTGTTCATGAGGAGTTTCCAACAAGCTTTTAAGGTTCTCAGAAGTCACTATATTTCTAAATCACTTTTGCGCAAACAATAACTAGCCATCATTCCTTCTTGATGTATCAACAAATGTTAGGGCGGCACACCAAAAACAAAAAGGCGAACCAAACGGTTCGCCTTTGTCTATTTAGATGCTACCTGATCACATCTAACTAATATGGAAACTTGACCGCTCTCTAAATCAACCATCTGGAATACTCATTAAAAATATTGTAGACGCAAGACACTTGTCATTTTTGAAGGAGCTGACGCGCTGGCTCCTTTGGAGTGTAATGAGACCTTTTGGCTGAGGTCTTTACTGATTAATAACGATGCCAGTGAGCTTGTTGTTGTTTTCTTGGTTACGAATGAGGGGAAGGTAAGGTTGTTTCAGAATAGTGAGGGAGCATTCTATCGAGGTTGCCTACACTTGGACTAGAAATCGCTCTTGTAGATCTATCCAATCGAAGCGGATGAAAGTTACGCATATTGAAGTGTAGTAATTTGATTTATGAGAAGAACACATTCTTACTTTATACATCTGTATGCATTAACAAATAGACTTATCAAATATAAGGGATAAAATGAGTCAAACTGGTAAATGACAGCAGAATACCTTTATGTATCAGATGGATGAGAATAATGGCGGTGGAGTCGGGGCTAAGAAAGGTTTTTTCTTTCAAGACTACGTAGCAACTTTGTTTGCTTCGGAGATGCTCCTTGATAATCGAATTAGTGGAGTTGGCTGTGAAGTCGGAGATGACATAGAACTTTTTCACCCAAAGAACATTGTCACGCACGTACAGGTAAAAACAGGTACTGTAGACAACGGGTGGAATTTGAAAGAGTTAAAAGAGTGTCGCAACTTCACTCAAGATAAGAAACCAAAACGTTACTCATCTGTATTACACAAGAGCTTGGAGCTAGACAAAGATACTAACCTAGTAAGCAAGTTTATGATGGTCACTGATCGTGTAGTAAAAGGGCCTTTAAGCTTTTTAGAGATACCTTTAGAGAACAGAGCGGCTAAGACTGGGCGGGAACAATTAGTTAAGTCAATCAACTCAGCATTAGGAAAAAACTTTATCTCTAAGAATGGTAATAGAGGTGATTATTGGGTTGATAACACGGTATGGCGAGTATTTTGTTCTACAGAGCTGGTTGTCCTGCAAGTTGAGCACAATTTACGAGCTGCAAGTGAAGAGTTATTAAACTGCGTACTTACAAATGAATCAGTGAGACAACTCGGTGAAATCTTATGCAATAGAATTTATGGAAAGAGTCAATTGTGTAAGAAAACTTGTTCAGTCCAAGATAAGACTCTATCTCGAAATGAGGCTATCGACTTATTACGCGATTTTGCTTTGAAGAATGCTTTATTACCCAAAGCTTATCCTGACATCGACTTGCCAGATATAGTTACTCCGTTGTTTGATGAACGTGTAGAGAATCGAAGAAAGCGAGGATTCGTACAAGGATTCAATTTTAATGCATATAGGTATGACCATGTGGTAGACATGCTTGTCGATTGGGTTGACGAAGTATTTCTCAGGCCGTCGGAACTTACGGCTAATTCTCAAGCAATAAGCACGTCGATTGATCTTCGCTCTAGGATTGCGCAGTTCGATTTAAAAGTAGTTACGTCTAGAACAATCTTGAACAGCATTATAAGAAAGCAGCATGTCGCACAGCCAATACCCATGGTGATGTTTGCTGCAAATAGTGCTAAATGCCTGAAGTTTGACTCTGTACACATAGTGCGTGGAAATGATAACAACCATGAACTGTGGATAGGCGTAACTGAATTTATAGAGAATAGCGATGACATTTTTGAAGTCATCGAACGATTGTGTGAGAAGGTGAATGAACTAGTGTTTATTGATATGGACAAAGACCGACAAATAATTTTGGAAGGTAAAGATGATAAGTAT
>Ga0215265_1006_pt1 | contig 106366 bp, 68 predicted proteins | sample JAMX8_100Endo3_C_FD_182615 | JGI IMG/M metagenome (GOLD analysis project Ga0215265, IMG submission 182615) | Enriched cells of freshwater protists from Biology Centre CAS, Ceske Budejovice, Czech Republic - JAMX8_100Endo3_C3 | ecosystem: Environmental > Aquatic > Freshwater > Unclassified ... | reverse complement strand
CCAGTGCCGTGGCTGACACCGCAAATAATAGCTTTGCTGGGATCAGCGATGATGCCACATTTAACTTTACTACGGTCGATACCACGCCAAATGCGCCATCTACACCCGATTTAGATGCTAGTTCGGATACCGGATCATTAAATACTGATAATATTACCAGTGACACTACTCCAACGTTTAGTGGGATTTCCGAGAGTGGATCGATCGTTACTTTATACAGTGATCAAGTCGGTGGAGGTGCAACGGTTATTGGCACAGGCACTGCTACTGGAGGAAACTGGCAGATAACAACCAATGAGTTGGCGTCTGGTATTACACATGCAATAAGTGCTAAAGCGTCAGATAGCGATGATAATGTTAGCTCGGCATCCAACGCGTTAAGTGTCACCATTGATACAATAGCACCATCCGTAGTGAGCATTACCACGCCGATTGAGACTGACAGTATCGTCAACGCTGCAGAAGACAACGATGTGCTGATCGCTGGCTCCGGCGCGGAAGCAGGCAACAGCGTGACCGTGACTATCACAGACAATAACAGCTCTGTCAGTCGTACGGTGACGGCCGACAACTCAGGCAACTGGACATTAAGCGGCAGCGAGCTGGATATCAGTGGCTTGAACAATGGTACCCTGACGGTGTCTGCAACCCAAGCTGATATAGCAGGTAATATCTCCACCGCAGCCACACAGAGCATTACCCTGGACAATGCAGCCCCATCAGCAGTGACCATCACCACGCCGATTGAAACCGATGGTATTGTCAATGCAGCGGAAGATAATGATGTGCTGATTGCCGGTTCCGGCGCGGAAGCAGGCAACAGCGTGACCGTGACTATCACGGACAATAACAGCTCTGTCAGTCGTACGGTGACGGCCGACAACTCAGGCAACTGGACTCTGAGCGGCAGCGAGCTTGATGTAAGTGCGTTTAACAACGGCACCCTGACGGTGTCTGTAACCCAAGCGGATACCGCAGGTAATACTTCCACCGCAGCCACCCAGAGCATTACCCTGGATAACGCCGCACCATCAGCTGTGACCATCACTACGCCGATTGAAACTGATGGCATCGTCAATGCGGCAGAAGACAACGACGTGCTGATTGTTGGCTCCGGCGCGGAAGCAGGCAATAGCGTGACCGTGACCATCACGGACTACAGCAATTATGCCAGTCGTACGGTGACGGCCGACAACTCAGGCAACTGGACGTTGAGCGGCAGTGAGCTTGATGTAAGTGCATTTAACAACGGCACCCTGACGGTCGCGGCTAGCCAGAGCGATACTGCAGGCAACACCTCCAGTGCAGATAGCAAAACATTTACGTTAGATAACGTGCAGCCAACTTTTTCTTTGAGCAGCTCAGACCTCGATTTGATCTCTGGCGAAATGGCGAGTATCACGTTCACCTTAAGTGAGTCATCAAGTGACTTTGCTGAGTCAGATGTCACCGTCACTGGCGGCAGTTTGTCCAACTTTGCGGGCAGCGGTAGCAGTTACACGGCGACCTTTACACCAACGGAAGAGAGTGTGGCGAGCGGCACCATTGATGTTGCCACCGACACATTTACCGATGCCTCTGGTAACAGCAATAGTGCAGCAACACCACTTTCCATCAGCGTCGATACTATGCTTCCAACCGTCAGTATCACTAGCTCCAGCGCTGCGCTGAAAGCGGGTGAAACGGCAACACTCACGTTTACCTTGAGTGAAGCCGCAACTGATTTTTCCGAAGCCGATGTGACCGTTGCTGGCGGAACTCTTTCTAACTTTGCGGGCAGTGGCACCAGTTACACGGCTACCTTTACACCTGCAGAAGAAAGCACTGAGGATGCAACTATTAATGTTGCAGCAGAGCAATTTAGCGATGCAGCTGGCAACCTCAATACTGCAGCGACTCAGTTGTTGATCTCAGTGGATACGGGGATCCCGACTGGACATAGCATCAGCATTGATCAGGAGAGCATTAACAAAACCAACGAACAGGCGATGAGCTTTACCTTCGCAGCAGCTGAAGTGAACGCGATGTTCACTTATCGCGTGACCGACGGTACCACGACCATTGACGGCGCTAGTCAAACAATCTCCTCGGAGACCATGCAAGTAACGGGCATTGACGTCACTGGTTTGCAAGAGGGGACGCTGACAGTAAGCGTGGTGGTAACCGATGCCGCAGGCAATGCATCTGATGCAGTGACGGATACGGTGACTAAACGCTACGATGTCGCGCCAACGGCAGTTGATGATAGCTTCTCGACTGAGGAAGATACGGCGAAACAATTTGATCTGTTAGCCAACGATTCCGATATCAATGATGACATGGTCGCTTCTTCTGCAACGATTAAAACGCAACCAATTAAAGGTCAGGTGTCGATCAGCAACGGCGTTGTTACCTATACGCCAAATAGTAATGAGACAGGCACGGATAGCTTTACCTATACCGTGAAAGATGCCCTGTTACAGGAGTCACAAGACGCGACAGTAACCGTCACTATCAAGGCTATAAATGATGCGCCAGTCGCGAAAGCGCTGACCATTAACACTGACGAAGATACCGCAAGCGCAGCAGTCACCGCGCGCAGTCAAGCGAAGGATGTTGAAGATGGCATCCCAACGGGTGATTTAGCGTTAGTTAGTTTGCCTCAAAAAGGACAAGTCGCCATTGATCAAACTGTAGGCACTTTTGTGTATACGCCGAATGCGAATGAAAATGGTAGCGACAGTTTTACTTACACGATCACAGACAGTGAAGGCGGCGTTTCTCTTGCGGCCACGGTCAGCGTCAATATCGGTTCCGTCAATGACTCACCAGTGGCGGAGGCAGACAGTTTTACCTTGGATGAAGATGTCACATCGACACTCGATGTTTTAAGTAACGACAGTGATATTGAAGATGGGTCATTCACCGCGAGTAGTATTACCCTACAAGATCTTGGTCAAGGAGAGGGGGGATACAGTTTTGCCACGGTCAGTGTCAATGCCGATGGGACCTTAAAGATTGTGCCAACAGCGAACGTTAATGGTCAACATAGCTTTACCTACACGTTAACCGATAGTGGTCAAGCAGTCTCCGTGCCAGCAACCGTCACGCTCAATATTACGCCAGTGAATGATGCCCCCGTTGCTGTTGATAACAGTGCACAACTACTAGAGGGAGGCTCCTTCGAGGTCAACGTATTAGGCAATGATAGTGATGCCGATGTTGGAGACAGTTTTGAACTCACTAGTGTCACAGTCGTCGATATGCCAGCACATGGCAGGGTGAACGTGACGGCGTCTGGAGCGATTGTTTACAACCCCAATGAAAACTACTTCGGTGAAGACAGCTTCACCTATACGGTAGCAGACTTAGCAGGTGCTGTATCTAACGTCGCAACAGTGACCATGACGGTAACACCAGTCAACGACGCACCAATGGCGCAAGCACAGTCACAAACGCTTGATGAAGACAATAGTTTGGTGATCACGCTGGTTGGTTCAGATATTGATAACGATGATGACACTCTGCAGTATCTTATCACTGAGCAAGTCAGTCATGGCGTGCTAGAGCAGTTGACCAATAATGTTTGGCGCTATACACCAGAAGCGAACTTCAATGGCTCCGACTTCTTCTTGTTCAAGGTCAACGACGGTGATCTAGACTCGACAGAGGTTCGTGTCGATTTGACGGTTAATCCAGTCAACGATACACCAACCGCGACCGATATCAGTGCTACGGGAGAGGAAGAGATACCGCTGACCATTACTTTAAATGGTAACGATGCAGAAGGCTCATCTTTGAGCTATCAAATTGTAACATCGCCAGTCAACGGTAATGTTACCGTCACAGGCAATCACGCGGTTTATACGGGTAACAGTAACTTCTTTGGTCAGGACAGTTTCACTTACAGCGTAAGTGACGGAGAACTTACCTCTGGAGTGGCGTTAGTGACCATCACGGTGAATAACGTTAATGACTCGCCAGTGATTACGGGTACCCCATCGGCGCAAGTTGATGAAGATAGTGTGTATCAGTTTGTGCCCGCGGCATTGGACGATGACCCAGCGGATACTCTGACCTACTTGATAGCTAACAAGCCACCTTGGGCTACATTTGACAAGACAACAGGAGCACTTTCTGGCACGCCAAGTAACAGTGATGTGGGGACTTATCCAGATATCGTGATTAGCGTATCCGATGGCACAATTTCTTCCTCATTGTCAGCGTTTTCGATTACTGTGAATAACGTTAACGATGCACCCGTTATATCTGGCTCACCAGCAACACAAGTGAATGAAGACAGCACCTATCTGTTCACGCCACAAGTGTCAGATGTTGACAGCCAAGCCTTCACCTTCAGTATCGTGAACAAGCCATCTTGGGCTAGCTTTGATGCATCAACAGGCACGCTCAGTGGTACACCAGATAATGGTGATGTTGGCAAATATCAGGGCATTGTTATCTCGGTTTCTGATGGTCTCACGACCACAATGCTCAATAGATTCAGTATTGTTGTTAACAATGTCAATGACGCGCCAGTGATCAGTGGCACTCCTGCTCTTACTGTCAACGAAGGCAGTACGTATCGCTTTGCGCTGCAGGCATCGGATGTTGATAGTAGTAGCTTGAGCTTTTCAATCCGCAATAAACCATCATGGGCAACCTTTGATAGAGCTACTGGGTTGCTAAGTGGTACGCCGGAAAATGAGCATGTTGGCAGCACCAATAATATTGTTATTAGTGTCTCTGACGGTGAGTTAAGCGCTTCTCTAGCAGCGTTTAGCATCACGGTAATCAACGTCAATGATGAACCAATGGCAGTTAATGATACCTATGTCGTTACCGAGAGTAACGATGGTAGCTACTTATTGGATGTACTCAGCAACGACAGCGATATTGATCTAGACACATTACAACTGGAATGGGTTAAACCTACATCTGGAACGGCAACGATTGTGGGCAGTCAAATCCAATTGGCAACGACCTCAATTGGTACAGTGACAGTGCAATACAGTGTGAAAGATGGTAATGGAGGAAAGGCCACCGCGAAAGCAATCGTGACAATTAAAAGTGCGAAATTGGACGCACCAACAATAACCGCACCTTCAGATATTGAAGTGAACGCAAGTTCGCTCTTTACTAAAGTTGCATTAGGCTCTGCCGTGGCCCGAGATAGCACAGGCAAGCTATTACCTGTTTCATTGGTGGACAGCACAACCTTCTTCCGACCTGGAACTAATACGGTCTATTGGCGCACTCAAGACTCTGATGGAAACGTTGCTGAGGCTAGTCAAACGGTAACAGTGTATCCACTGATAAGTATCTCCAAAGATGCACAAACCACGGAAGGCACCAACCATAGCGTAACGATACACCTTAACGGCCCTTCGCCGAGTTACCCAGTAGTCGTACCTTACACGGTTTCAGGAAGCACAGACAGTGATGACCACACACTGACCTCTGGCGAAGTGGTGATAACTAGTGGTACCGAAGGCAAACTTTCGTTCGAACTACTTAATGATGGACAAAGTGAAGGCGTTGAAACCTTAGTGATTGATTTGGACAGCACCCTTAATCTAGGTAGTAAGAGTCGTTACACCTTGACAATCTTTGAAGAGAATGTGGCTCCGAAGGTCTCGGTAAGTGTATCTCAGGCGGGGGAGCAGCGGAGCCAAATTGAAAATGGTGTTGAACCGGTCACAATCACAAGCAGTGTTAATGATGCAAATATGTCAGATATACACAGTTTCAGATGGAGTAGTGATAGCGATGTACTTAACCAAGCGATTGCGGGGCAGATGTACAGCGAAACATTGACTTTCTCTCCGCAATTACTGAGTTCAGCGATTTACAATTTGCAATTGACAGTTACTGACAATGGCACTCCACCATTATCAGTGACACGGAATGTCTATTTAGAAGTGGTACAAACATTGGCGAAGCTCGGAAGTGAAGATAGTGATGGCGACTTAATCCCGGATGATCAAGAAGGTCATAATGATAGTGATGGTGATGGCATTCCTGACTATCTTGACGCAATTTCTGACTGTAACGTAATTCAACAGGTTGTGTCAGAAAAAGATCGCTTCCTCATTGAGGGGCAGCCAGGTGTCTGTTTACGCAAAGGAATAACCATTCTGACTAACACAACAGGAGGAGCTTTATTGCTAGATGAGGAGCTTCCTAAAGATATCAACATGAAGAGCATAGGGGGAATCTTTGATTTTGTAGTAACTAATTTGCCGCTGCCCGGCCAAAGCTATCAATTAGTTTTGCCTCAGCGTTTACCTGTTCCAGCAAATGCAGTGTACCGAAAGTATAACGCTGAACAGGGGTGGATAGACTTTATTGAGGATGCTCAAAACACAGTTTCTTCTAGTGCTGGCGAGGCTGGTTATTGTCCGCCACCAGGGCACAGTTCATGGTCACAGGGTCTGACTGAAGGTGACTGGTGTGTACAACTTACCATTGAAGACGGTGGTCCGAACGATGATGACGGATTGGCTAATGGCAGTGTCGTTGACCCTGGCGTCGTTGCCGCTCGTGTAAACAATAATGCACTCCCTCAAGCGATTGACGACAATGCGTTTGTTAGTCTCAATGGTACGGTGACGCTCGATGTATTGAGCAATGATACCGATGCTGATGGTGATGGGCTGAAGGTAAGTCGCGCTTCTGTAGATATTGGTAGTGTTAGTGTGGTTGATAACAAACTAAGTTATGTCACTCAACCACAGTACTACGGGGAGGCTTTGATCACTTATAGCGTAACGGATGGTAATGGTGGAACGGGATCGGCGAAGGCAACGGTGAATGTGGTAAACAGTCAGAATCCGAATGCGGTGGACGATAATATTACCACCGATGATCGTACCCCTGTCACGGTTTATGTCCTTGCTAACGATACCGATCCGGATAACGACACATTGAAGTTGGTTTCAGTCCAAGCGCAGTATGGGCAGGTGGTCATGAATGCAGATCAGAGCGTGACCTATACCCCTACCTCAGGGTTTGAAGGCAATGATGTGTTGACATATATCATTCAAGATAGCCAAGGCCTGCAAGACACAGGGAAAGTTATAGTGACAGTTAAGTTGGTAAGAGATGTAAAGGTTGAAAATACTTCAGCAGGATCATTGGGTGGCATGGTGTTGATGCTTTTGATTTTGTTAGGAGCCATGAAACGTTATGGAAGAAACAGTGCTCTAGCACTAATTGCTGTGTTTAGTTTTAGTAGTCAAGCTGGTTGGTATGTTGATGTTCAAATGGGGTCAAGCCATGCAGATGAGCGTGATGCTGTTAAAGGTGATAACGTAATCTCTACTGACAACACCGGGCTCTACCGTTCTATCGGGTTTGGATATGCTTTTTCTGAGCAATGGTCAGGAACTATCCGTTATATTGATATGGGTGAAGGCAGTGCAACATTGCGCAGTGCGACTACTTCACCAGAAGACTATCACACCAGTGTCGCATCTATAGCACCGCTCCTTGTAAAGGGCATAGGCTTCGACATAGGTTATAAGTTCTGGCAATACAATTCATGGTCCGCAAAACTGAGTTTGGGGGGCTTGTTCTGGGATACCGATATTGAAAGTACGTATCAAGGCAGCAAGATAACGACGGAAGTGGATGGTTTTGATGGATATATTGGTGCAGAAGTTGGCTACAACCTCTCAGATAATTGGGAGATCGGTGTCCAAGGCGCTCGTTATTTTTTTGAGCCGTTAGCAGCGTATTAACTTATGGTTTGGTATTTTTCGATAATTTATATCCCAATTGCTCATGAAGCGGTATGGTAAATCACTGGAGATTAATGTCGTGATTGTGCTCTTTATTATGTAGATCAATAGTCCATGAAAAATCCTTAATTATCTTGAAGTCTTTTCTTCTTTAACATCTAGGGAAAGGTAGTGATTGATAGAGTGTTAAGCAGAACTTACTATCCGTTCGATATTAGAAAAATAAGGTTCATTGAGTACTAGATGTGAACTTAAAAGAAGATGATTTACGTAATAGTGTTGCTGGGGGCGCTGAAAATGTCAGCGTGATACGTCGCTTTACTTTGAACCTAGTACGTTTACAGTCGAAGAAATATAGTTTTGGGGCTGAAGCAAACCAAGCGGGTTAGAGCGACACAATTCGTAGTGAACCCTTATTGAGTTGAAAAGCGTTCCAAGCTCGCAGTTGCTCTGACTCTGCTGGTGATAACACGACGATAAATTGATACCTATCAAAACGATAATTTTATATCTGCTTTAATCCAATACTGATTGAATAATATCAAACGCTTTTTCTATTTTTGGGGTAGGGATAATGCCAAACCCAAATAAGAGGGCATTAGAATGATTGTTGATAGAAAAATGCGATGATGGGTAAACCGCTACATTGGATGAAGCAAGCTTATTCGCCATTTTTGTCGCGCACCCCGATACTTCTGCTGCTATATGCAATCCACCTTGGCTCTGAATACGTTGTAAGCAATCTACGTTGTCAATTAATTGAGTGAGCTTATGATACCTTTCGCTGTAGATTTTATTCATATTGAGTAAATGGTGAGAGAAATGACCGTCACGCATGAATTCGTCAAGTAGGATTTGAGACACCACAGATGTACTTCGTCCCAAGTGCCATAACATATTTGAAATTGGATCTATTAAAGATTTTGGCGGAATCATATAGCCAATGCGTAAGCCGGGAAATAGTATTTTAGAGAAACTGCCTATCATAATGACGCAGTCATTTTTGTCTTGTGATTTGAGAGCTTGCTTACTGGTATTGAGATAGTGATATTCCGCATCATAATCATCTTCGATAATGATTGCGTTATTAACTTCTGCCCACCTCAACAGTTCTAACTTTCTTTCGACGGAGTAGCTAAAGCCTAAAGGGAACTGATGACTAGGCGTTGTATAAATAATTTTGGTATTAGAAGGGATTGATTCAACGACAACGCCTTGGTCGTCCATCGGCACGGTGCCTATTTGCGCGCCAAGTAATCGAGCTTGATTTCGAAAAACAGGATATCCTGGATCTTCCGTCGACACGAGATCCCCCGGAGAGAGTAATGTAAGGAGAGCCGTCATTATTGCCTGCTGGCACCCTTGCGTAATGATGATGTCTTCAGGATCACAGATTACGCCTCTCGAATGTCTTACATACTCGCAGATAGACTCTCGTAAACAAGCTAGTCCTTGCAAATCACCACCATGTGCAAACTCTGGAGTTAATGCATTGAGCCTACTCAGTCTTGAGTGTCGCCAAATATGCTTTGCTATTCTCTGATGATCAGGAACGCCTAAAGTGAAGTCATAGTCTAGATTCTTTGGTGCGATGATCTCTGGCTTCTTCGCTGCGTTAGTGCCAAACACCCCTAGTTGGTAGTGTTTTATTGGTCTCTTATCTTGATTCACCGTTTGTTCTAGAGCATGACTTACGTACGTGCCAGACCCTGCCTTTTTTACTATCCACCCCTCGAACTGAAGTCGCTCATACACCGAAATGACAGTGTTTCTTGCTATGCCTAACTTTTTTGACAACATGCGAGTCGACGGTAATCTCTCATTTGATCGTAATCTGCCTTCTAATATCCCTTGGTATATCTCGGAATAAAGCTGTTGGCTGGTGACTTTTCCAGTTTCGAAGTGTAGTGAAAATGGCATCGTTTTCTCTGTAGACGTTGAAAAGTGGTTCTAAAGCGTTGTGAGGATGTGGATCTGTATATACCAAGTATATCTACCTAGTATACCGTTATCGTGATATGGAGAAAGCGTAATTGAGTACACTATTTCCCCATTTTGCAAACGGATGTTACTTACATTCGTATCTAATCGGCCTACCTATCAACGGTGATCAGGTTTAAACCTGTTTATATCGCACTAAAAATTTGAAGATACAGTGTTATTCATCGGGGGTTAACGATTGGAGTTCTTCAAGTCAGGATTACTTTTATATAAAAAGCTAAAAGTCTTGGAATAAACTAGAAATTAATTATAAGTGAAAATTAAAAATTGAGGGTTCAATGAAATTAAACAATGCCTTGGTGGCTATTTTATCGCTCACTTCTTTCGTCACGTTTGCGAAAACGGAGTCAACGGTTAGCAGTCAATTAAAGAGCGTAGCTGATGAATGTGCTAAAGGATTAATCAACGAATACGATATTCCGGGGTTGGCTGTTGCAGTAACGATTGATGGTAAGCGTTATTTTTACAATTACGGTTTCGCTGACGAAAGTAAGGGGAGTTTAGTCACTAACGACACAATTTTTGAACTCGGCTCTATCAGTAAAACTTTTGCCGCTACTTTGACTGGGTACGCCCAAGAAAAAGGTAAGTTGAACATGGATGACAAGGTCAAAGATTATATTCCAGAATTAGAAAATAGTGTCCTGGGTAATACCAAGCTAGTTCATGTCGCAACCTACACTGCAGGTGGTCTACCATTACAATTCCCTAGCGAAGTAACGAACGACGCTGAAATGATGCAGTACTACAAAACGTGGAAACCGGAGTACGAAGCCGGTACTAAGAGGAAGTACTCAAACCCTAGTATTGGTCTATTTGGCTACATCGGTGCCTTGAGTATGAAGTCAGACTATACGGAAATGATGGAAACCGTCATCCTGCCTGAGCTCGGTATGACCAATACGTTTGTCTATGTACCAAAGGATAAGCTTAACAACTATGCTTTTGGTTATAGTTCTGAGGGAAAACCCGTTAGAGTTAATCCAGGTATTCTTGATGCACAAGCCTATGGTATTAAATCAACAAGCTTAGATATGCTTCAATATATCGAAGCAAATATGGGTCAAGCGCAACTTAATACTGATATAGAAAATGCGCTAGAGCGAACTCATACTAAGTATTTTGATACCGACACGTTTACGCAAGCCGTAGGGTGGGAAGGTTATGACTACCCCGTTTCACTTTCGCAATTATTGAAGGGGAACTCCAGCGACGTAATTCTCAACGCTAAACCGGTTCAAGCAAGTGTATCCGGTACTTTCGGTCGTGACGTTTGGTATAACAAAACGGGCTCAACAGGTGGCTTTGGGGCATATATCGCATATGTACCCTCTGAAAAAATAGGCATAGTGATTCTGGCGAATAAAAACTACCCCAATGCAGAAAGAGTAGAGGCTGCTTACAATATTATTAGCTCGGTGGTGAAGTAAATTTTAGTGGTAATAGGAACTACGTAATTATTAGAGCTTATTTAGATACATACTATCTGCAGTGTTTTATTCGATAGTATTTATAGGAGTATTCATGAAAACTAAGCATTGGTCTAAGGTGACTTTGCTACATGAAGTTGTTACGAACCCAAATATAACGATTAAAGGTAAACATAGTTATTACAGTGATTGTTGGGACGCCGGTTTTGAGGAGTCCGTTGTAAGATATCTACAAGGCGATGAGTTCAGCCGAGATTGGGAACCAAAATGGAAGATTGATAAGTTACATATAGGTGACTTTGTCTGCATTGCAGCGGAAGTTGTGATTGTTATGGGGGGAAATAGTACACATAGATCTGATTGGTTCTCCTTGTACCCATTTATGGACTTTATTGAAGAAGCGTACGTCGGGAAAGGAGATACTCACATTGGCGATGGTGCCTGGCTCGGTATGCGATCCATGATAATGCCGGGTGTGACTATCGGAGAAGGAGCAATCGTTGCGGCAAACAGCGTGGTGACGAAAGATGTTGAGCCTTACAGCATGGTTGCAGGCTCACCAGCTAAGCATATCAAATATCGCTTTTCTCGCGAGACGATAGACGAACTGCTCGCCCTTAGGATATATGATTGGCCTGATAAGAAAATCGACAGTCTGAAGAGGTTGTTATGTTCAGACGATTTAGAAGGGCTGAAAAAGGCAAGCGCTGAATACGATAGAAACCATTCAGAAGAGTGACGATGTCACTATTTTAAAAAACAGAAGAGGCTCATTATAGAGCCTCTTTTTAGTGTGATGGATCTCTGCAACCACCACACTTCCTTATCAACTCATCATTCAGCAAGTCGCCAACTAGAATCGGAAACCTTTTAGTTTCATCTTTGCAGGGAAGGTTACCTCAATAGCTGGCTCTTTCAATTGTTAGCAGAGACGCTCATAACTGTTTTGTTTGAGCAATTCGGTTAAGTCGCCTTGACCATATTTTAGAGTTGCTTGGTGTTTTTGATGTCGAATGACCTGATCAAAAGTAGGTCGAGTCACTGAACGAAAAACGCCCACGGGTACGGGAAAGTCTGGATAGCTCAAGTTAGCAAGCGCATAAGCATAGTATGACTCCTCGCATTGACTGGAGTGGAGCAAAAGGTTCGGGGCCTCTGATTCGACAATCTCGAAACCAAACCCTCTATTGATCAACGCTTTTGAGTGTGTTTTACCAAACAATAACGGTTCATTATCTGAGAGATAAAGTAGATGTTCGCTTCTATTAGCTGGGCCGTTGTAAGGTTCGTGCACTTTATCGTTAAAAATGACGCAGTTTTGCAGGATTTCAACCACAGCAGTGCCCGAATGCGCGGCGGCTGCCTCTAACACCATCGTCATGTGTGTAGGATCATTGTCTGATGTTCGTGCTATGAACGTAGCACCTGCGGATGCTGCTAATGCCAGAGGTTTAAGCGCTTGATCGGGAGAACCTTCAGGACTCGACTTAGAAATGAAGCCCTGTTCGCTTGTCGGGGAAAATTGGCCTTTGGTCAGTCCATAGACAGCATTATTAAAAAGCAAAATTTTAATGTCTTGGTTGCGTCGAATCGCGTGAATAAAGTGATTACCGCCAATACTCAGTGCGTCACCATCGCCAGTTACAACCCAAACATCTAACTCTGGATTGCTCGCTTTTACACCAGTAGCGATGGCAGGGGCACGGCCGTGAATCGTATGAAATCCATAAGTATCGAGATAATAAGGAAAACGAGATGAGCAGCCAATCCCTGAGATGAATACGGTGTTCTCTTTAGTTCGACCTAATCGTGCTAGAACGGATTGCATCGTTTTTAATACGTTAAAATCACCACAGCCTCGACACCATTTGACTTCAACATCAGATGCGAAATCTTTGCGGTTGAGTACCTTAGTCGTCATTTTTAATATCCTTCAGGTGGTGGTTAATAGACTCAATGACCTCGTGAACTTTGAATGGTAACCCCTTAACTTGGGTTACGGAGCGTGCAGAAATGGCATATTGTGAGCGAATCACTTTGACGAGTTGTTGGTTATTCAACTCAAAAACAAGCACATGTTTGAATTGGCTAATGATCTCTTCCAAATTGCTTGGAAACGGGTTTAGATACTTAATATGGGCGTGGGCAACCGATGCGCCTTGCTTTCTCAGATGCTCAATTGCGGTCGACACAGAACCTTGCGTGCCTCCCCAACTTAGCACTAGCAGTGAGTCTAGAGTACTGCCTGTTAGTGTTTGTTTGGGGATGAAATGGCAGATGTTATTTATTTTTTTTGCTCTTTCATCAGTCATGCGCTGGTGGTTTTCAGGATCATGAGAAGGGTTGCCTGTAATCGCTTGCTTTTCCAATCCTCCAATGCGATGCATTTTCTCTTTTGTACCAGGCGTGACCCACTCTCTGCTGTAATACACGTCATCACGGGCATAGGAATAAAACGGGCTTATGTTTGCTTTTGCTGCCTCGGCAGTGAGCTTAGTCTCATCAGGGTTGGGCACGAGCCAAGATTCGGAGCCGTTTGCTAAGTAGCCGTCACTCAATAAGATCACTGGCGTCATAAATGTAGTAGCAATTCGACAGGCCTCGATTGCCATGTCAAAGCAGTCTGCGGGAGAAGCAGGAGCCAACACTGGGAGTGGTGAATCCCCATTTCTACCATACAAAGACAAAAGCAAGTCTGATTGCTCTGTTTTAGTCGGTAGGCCAGTTGAGGGGCCTCCACGTTGTACGTTGATAACAACCATTGGCAACTCCGCCATCACGGCAAGGTTAATGGTCTCTGCTTTCAAACATAATCCAGGGCCAGACGTTGATGTGACTCCTAAACCGCCAGCATAAGATGCGCCTAAAGCTGAACAAGCAGCTGCAATCTCATCTTCTGCTTGGAATGTCGTGACCCCAAAGTGTTGATAGGTTGATAGCGTGTGTAGAATATCTGAGGCGGGTGTTATGGGGTACGAGCCCAAAAATAGCTGGCGTTGGAGTTTTTCTGCTGCGCATATTAACCCAAGCGATAATGCTTCGTTCCCTGAAACAGTACGATACAAGCCAGTTTTATCTGCTACGGGAGCAACCTGAAAACAGTCGCTGAATATTTCGGTTGTTTCAGCATAATTAAATCCCGACTTTATGGCTAAAGTGTTTGCCTCTCTCACTTGCGAATTGTCAGCGAATTTATTATTTAGCCATTCAATGGTCGGTTCTAGCGGACGGCTGTAAATCCATAAAACAATACCAAGCATAAAAAAGTTTTTGCTTCGCTTCACTACTTTAGGCGCTATGTTTAACTCAGAAAGAGATTGAACGGTTAAACGTGTAAAACTGTCACTAATCACTCGATAATCTGCGAGGCTACCATCGCTCAATGGGTTCGATTCATAGCCAGCAAGCTCAAGGTTTTTTTTATTAAAACCATCGAGATCAATAAGCACCAAACCGCCTTCAACGAGTTGTGAGATTTTGGTTTTTAATGCAGCGGCATTCAAAGCGATTAAGACTGAAAAATCGTCGCCAGGAGTATAAATCTCTGTTGAGGCAAATTGCATCTGAAAAGCCGATACTCCAGATGTGGTTCCTGCCGGAGCCCGTATCTCAGCTGGATAATCAGGTAACGTCATGACATCGTTTCCTTGTTTCGACGAGTTGTCTGAAAAGCGTTCTCCAAGTAATTGGATACCATCTCCAGAATCGCCAGCAAAACAGATCACTTCGCGTTTAAGTTGAATTATTGTCATTAAAACCTCTTACCATGTTAGAGCAAGTTCAGTATGTTTCATTGCACTTAATGAGATGCAATGGAATTAAAGGTTGGAGAAAATGCCGTAAGCCCGAGCATTCTGAGTGTAGAGTTAATGGTGTTGGCTTTATTTGTCGTCTCTGAGGTCAGTAGAAATATCCATAGCTAGGTATACTTTTCCGAAATACTAGAAAAGTTTGCATGACACAAAAATACTTTTTCTGTCATATTAGATGTGATTATTTTTCATTAATTGTGAGCGTTATGGATAAGCTGTCATTAATAAAGTTGTTTGTATCTGTTGTGGACTTAGGGAACTTTACAGCAGTCGCGAATCAATTAGGGCAGTCGCCTTCTACTGTTAGTAAAGCGATTGCTCGCCTAGAACAGGATTTGGGTGTTCGTTTAGTTCACCGTACAACACGTCAACTCCAGCTCACTGAAGCGGGGTTTAACTACCTTGAGACGGCAAGAGAAGTGATCAACTTGCTCAAAAGTAGTGAAGAGCAGCTTCATCAAAGTATTGCATCTCCGTTTGGTACACTTCGTGTCAGCCTTCCTTTATCGTTCGGGCAAAACTATATAACTCCGCTGATTCCAGAGTTTTGCGAACGTTACCCTGAAGTGAAGTTGGATCTTAGCTTTTCCGATGAATACACCAGTATATTGGAGAGTGGGATGGACGTTGCTATTCGAAGCGGGAGACTAAATGACAGCAACCTGATTGCGAGGCGATTATGTCCTATTGATATGGGTATGTTTGCCAGTCCGGAGTACATAAAGAAGTTTGGTCGGCCTCAGAGTGTTGAAGCGCTTAACCAGCACAAATGGATAATGTACCGCTATAAACAATCGGGGCGCTTGCTTACCTTGACGATGCCTTTAGATGGGCAATTAGTAGAATTTAGTCCTACACATCAAGTGACAGTAGACAATGGTTATGCGATGGCCTCTTTAGCGAGTTTAGGAGCAGGGATTGCACTGATGCCCCAATATCTTGCTCGAGACTTAGTACAGCAAGGTAAACTGATGTTGGTTTCTGAACCTCAAAGAACCGATGGTCAAGGTGTCTATATATACTATCCAAGTCGTAAGTTTGTGCCCGCGAAAGTAAAAGTGTTTATCGACTATATTATTCATAAACTTGATGAGCAGGGAGAGGCGATCAACAGCAGTTGGATGCTGAACCATTAAAGCTCTTACTGGAGGATGATAGCTTTTTCTGAAGTCTAAGCGTGTTACGTGCCAGCAAGTTTTCTACATTCAGTTGTGCAGTTGTGCCCACAAAAATATTAACTTATGGGTCTGCAAACAAAGATTCGAATCACTAAGAGCCACATATAGCGGCTCTTTTTTGTCCTGAACTTGGAAAGTGGCGACAGGTCTTGAAGTGCTCAGAGGGTTACGAGGACTCGCTTCAGATAAATGAAGAAAGATCGAACCGAAGTATGTTATTGCCGGTTTGACTGTCTATACCGTTGCCATTCCGCTGTTAATTCTGCTTTTTCTTTTCTCGCTGCAATCAGCATTTCTATATTAACGTCAGTGTTTGGGTGCTTTTGAATGTATCGCTCGTAATCAACCGGAATACCATTAATGTGCAGTTCAAGGTGTAAATGCGGCCCTGTTGTTCTTCCTGTGTTACCCGTTTTTCCTATCACTTGTCCTCGGCTGATCTTCTCGCCAACGTGGACGTGGCGTTGAGATAAGTGTAGGTAGCGTGATACAGAGCCATTTGTGTGGCGGATATTAATGTAGTTGCCCGCAAAACGGTTGTAACGAGACTTTAAAACGATGCCATCAGCAATACTACGAATCGTTGTGCCTACTGGTGTTGCATAGTCAGTGCCTAAGTGTGGAGTCGTTATATTGGTTACTGGGTGTGTTCGTTTTAAGTCATAGCCAGAGCTTACTCTGTAGCTTTTATCAAAGGGATCTGAAAATCGGAGTTTATTTTTTATTGACACGCCATGCTCATCAAATATGTTGCCTTGCCCATCATTGATAATAAATAAATCGGTTTTACTACCTAAATAGTAAAAAGAACTAATATAGGTTTCATTTCTACTATTTAACTTAGTTCTTAAGATAAAATGGTCATCTCTCTTAACTGAATCAATAATATTAAAGTTACTTTTAATAAGGGCCAATAGCAAATTAATCTCTTTTTGACTTATCCCTGATTTTAACAATGAAGCGACAAACGAGTACTCAACCACACCTATGGTGATTTTTTGTCTAAGAGTCCCCCCCTCAAAAGGTGCTTGAACTCCCTCACTCTTGAACTCCAAAGGCTTAACGGTAGGCAGTCTATCCATGGGAGTGAGGATGTGGTGAGAAAGCGACACGCTAATAAAAATGAGTAAGGCAATGGTGAGAAGGGTTGCGGTAGGAGTTCGCACACTCCTTTTTATTATTAAAATAGTCATTAGTTTTGGTGGTTTATCAAGGCTGACAGTTGTGCGTAGAGTATAATATTTTAAATAAAACCTAGCATTAAAGTATGGCTAATTCCTCCGTTTTAACTAAGTGAATAATTATAGGTGATGATTTTAATTTAATAATTTAGTAAAAGTGACGGTTGGTCTGGTGTTTTTGGCTTTTTAAATGGTGTTATTGTCACGTTGAGAAAATATTTTACAATAATATAATCTCGGCAAAATATATTTTGCCAAATTACTATGTTCGCTAAAAATACGCTGAAATTAACATTAGGTCTTACGCTTACATCTCTTTTATTGAGTGCATGTGGTGGTGGTGATGGAGGAGACAACACACCTCCAGCTAGAAGCAAAGGAAGCATTTCCGGTATGGTTTTTGACGCCCCTGTAAATGGCGCAAAGATTGAGGTTTTCGAGTTCAAAAATGGAAACTTAGGCCGGAAGTTGGCTAACACGACGTCTGATGCGTTCGGAAACTATCTGCTAGAGTTTGAATCGTCTTCAATGCCTCTTTTTGTTGTTGCAAAAGAGGGGAGTTATACCGACCCGTTTACGAATGAAACGGTATCAGTGAGCAATGCGAAGACACTTAAATTTGAAGGTGTTGTGAACTTTAAAGAGGGGAGTGAGCAAAAGTTAATGCTTACTCCGCTGTCGAACTTGGCAGCAGGCTTGGCAAAGTACAAAATTTCTCAAGGATCCACAGATGAGAGTGCCTTTTCAACCGCTTTGGATAGTATCAATAGCATGTATGGGTTTGACGTAAATGAGACCAAACCTATTGATATAACCAAAGGTGGGCAAAGCAGTTTTGCTAGTGCTGGGCATCAATACGGCGCTTTATTAACTGCATACTCGTCTTACTCTTACGATCTTATAAAAAAATACGGCAACAGCGATAACGTCTACACTTCAATGCATTTCGCTGACATCCAATATCGGGATGTTATTGCAGATGGTGTTCTTGATGGTCTTGAAGTGAGCCAGACTTCAGGAGCAGTGACTCCCCTCAGCTTTGGACAGAAAAAGATAAATAGCGACATTTATACACGTGATTTATCTCAGCATGTTCTGATCGTGGTAAACGATCCAAGTGTCAATATCTCTGGTACTGATGCCGCAGACTATGTCGACTTTAGTAAGAAGCTTAATGACTTAGGTACATATGGCAGTACTGATGGCGTCATTCCACCGCGAGATGGTACGGATATCGATACAGATGCGCCAATAGTTACTCGTACGGACAGTGATGTGCTCGCTGGCACCGATAAAATTGATCTAAAGATTGTTGATGATATCGGTGTAGAAGACGTATCCGCCTTTATTCAGTATCAGGTTAATGGCTCTTGGTCTGGTGAATTTCAATGTAACGACATACAAGATTTTGGAAGCACATTCTGTTCGGTTGAATTTGATGATTTTGAAGTTGGCCTTCGAGAGACCAACGTTAAAGTTAACATTAATACCAAAGAGATCGATAGTGTGGATATGAACCCTGCCACAGGGCTCTCAAACGTAACAGCAGCACGATTAGTCTTATATACAGCGGATGTATTGGGTAATGAGTTAATTCCAGGCAGCCATTCGGGTCTTCATATCAACTTTGAATGGGATAACGATGCGCCTGTTATTGATATTACATCGGCGAGTGCAATTAATAATCAACTTAAAGAGTATGTTCTGAAAGGGGTTGTAAAAGAAAGCTCGCAAGAGATCAGTTCGGTCAGTATTTCATTTAAAGATGGCTTACATGAGGACGTCACATGTTCTCCTGTAACGGTAGAGTCTGGAAATGCTTGTGAGTTTAGTAAGGCTTACCCAACTGATGAATTCCTATCTACGACGGTATTTGAGGTTCGAGCGAAGGATAGCAAAGGCAATACGGGTGCCGCTCAGCATGCAGTAAGTCGTGACGATCAAGCGCCAGCACAAACGATTACTTATCCTGAAGGTGCGTCAATGACGTACGTAAATGTCGGTTTAGATGGTGAACGAACCACTTACGATGGTATCTACTCTCAAGATACGTATACCCCAGACAATGTTCAAGCGAGCCGCGATTTCTTGAAGATTGACTATGCGTACGCAAGTATAGGGATTCAGAATTCATTAAAAGGGGTAGATTTTAGTAACTTCAACGCTAACTTGTTGAAAGAGAATAAAATCCCTTATGTTCGTGTGAAAATATCAGACGTAAATACCGATACGGTTTTAGGCTCCAACGCCAATAAACTGAAGCTCGTCGTCAAGTATTATGTCAGCCAAAATAACGATAATAATTACTCACTTCAGCAGGTTATTGATACAACCGCATCGGATGACGACTACATCGCAAAAATTCCGCACGAAACGCTGTTAGACAGCAATGGGCGTGTAGAAGATGTCATCTATTACATTCCATTTGTAAGAGATATTTTGGGTGACAGCTTTAAATCGGTATCAGAAAACAGTAGTCAAAAGTTAGTCATTCAAACCGTCGATGAGTCTGATAACGAAAGCACTCCAAGAGAAGTATATTTTAGAAGTAGCTTTGATCTGCCAACTATAAAAGTGGTGACACCATTTATTGGTGCGCGAGCGCAACTAGAAGGGTTGAGTCCAAATGGTGAATTCACTTCACTTGCGAGTTGTACCACTATCCAACAATTGGAAAGTGACCAATCAATGGCTCTTGACGTCGCGAGTTGTGAAACCACAACTGATGTTGTGAATTATGACTTCATGCGTGTTCGTCTAATTGGTATCGAGGGCAGCGAGCCATACTACTATCAATGGAAAAGAGATCCAGGAACCAAAAAAGTAACGGTTGATTTAAACAAGGCCAATATTGGCGTGTACTTTAAGCTCAATGGCTCTCAAACTTACTATATTACTGAACTATCGACATATCAGACTAGCTTGTTTGATTTCCAGTGGGATCAAGTCACCGCCGGAGAGAAAACTTCTGAGCGTGCGATTCAAATTCTTGATGAGGTGCGCTACGCGTTATCAGGCACGAACAACAACTCATTCTTTGGGTTTGATCCAACGGTTGTGCCTTATGCAACGAACGAAATGCTTGCTACTAAAGCGATTCCAGAAAAGCCATCAAACGATTATCTACACCGATTTCTTGTCGAAGCTATCGATAGTATTGCTCAAGGAATGCCGAGAAATAACTCATTAGATTTTGCCTCCGCTATTTACGATGATTTGAGCTTTGATGGAAAAGCGAATGGTATTGGTGTTGGTGGACGTCAGGTTATGCTCGATTCTTATCAATTCGGTTCCGATACTTATCGAAAGGATTTAGCGCAATCGTATTACGAAATCATGGCGAGCAAATACGGTATTGAGACCAATATCGCGCAGCTCTATGCTGATGATATTTCGATGGCTAATCCTAACTTAAATGGTAAGAACATTTTTGATACAGAGGGTAGCAGTATCGATATCTTGCCTCCACAACCAAAATTAACGATTGAAAGCGGTCGAGAGACGATGGTTGGCAATAAGCTTTATATTGCTGGTGAAGTTGTTTCTAAAATTGTCCTAGACGATCCTTCTGGTATTGTAGAAACCGACGCTTATGGTCCGAAGTTTAGCACGATGTGGTATCAAGCCAGTGAGCCAAACATTGAAATACCGCTGGACATCAACATTGTAGAGAACCCTGGCAACAGCAATGCTTATCGAAAAGAGTACCTCTTTACCCTTAACTCTCAGTCTAGTGAACTAAAAGATATTGTAGAGTTTGCTGTGGAAACCAGTGCCATGGACCCACATGGCAATGCGTATGGTTACGATGGCAAAGCTCCGTTTATAGAAACGGTATTTATTGATAATGATTTCCCTAAAACGAGTTACCTCCCACCTAATGACGTCGATGGTAAACCTGTAGAAGCCGGTATTTATTTAAATGCCAAAAATACCCATGAATTGACCTTCAAGGTTGAAGATGTTGTGGGTGACAAGCTTTCTTCAAGAGGTCTTGTTTTCTACCAGCAAACGGGTGAAAAAGTCACATACACACCAGAGGACTTTTCGAATAACTCGAAAGACGCCTTTAAAGTCAAATTATGTACGGGGGAGCTTTGTTCAAATCAAGGCGCGACGATTTACCCGGGTGATGGTGATTGGCTAGTCGTTGCAGCGGCAGAGGATAATTTAGGTAACTCCGTTTCAGAGTTAACTAGCACGGCTCCGAGATTCAATATTCGTATCGACTCTGAAGCTCCTATTGTAAAAAGTGAGCAGGTCCAAAGCCGTTTAGGCGGTAACAACCAATGGACACCTGTCATTGATTGGGGGACGTTAAGCCCCGGCAATAATGTAAAAATAGATCTTCGCCGAGGGTCTGGTCAGGCACTGACATTAGAAAGCTGTGACCCTCTAACAGAGACGTGTGACGTACCATACCTAGTTGGTGAACAACCTGACGTCAAAGTCCAACTGGTTTCAAAAGCATTTGATTACGATGAATGGAATGAATTTTATGTCACTGCGACGGACAACGCTTACCCTGCCAATGTTAGTACAACAGGGAAATTCACATTCCAAGTCGATAATAAAGGCCCAGAAATCATCCTAAATACGCCTTGGGTTGAAGACACATTGTCCAAAGAGAACTATGTTGTCGGGCGTGAGTTCAACGTGCGATTTAAATCCGTAATAGACGATTCAGACATTGAGCAAGTCTCTCTATATCAGAATGGTAAAGATTCGCCAATTAAGACAATTGTGCCAACGGATTCATCTAAAGAGTTTGCAATGTCTCTCATTAAGAGTGACACAGATAAAATAGACATTTCTGAAGATGAAAAAACCACGTCACTGTATGTAAAAGCAACCGATATTTACGGTTTTGAATCTAGTTCTAACACGCGCAAGGTTATTCTTGATCGTGATGGGCCAACATTAGGGTTAAGTGGTTTCAATGCGAATGACTACTACTTAGGAAACTATGTCTTTGACCTAACGGCGCTAGACCTAAATGCAAACGGTGATGTTTCAATTAATGGCGTAAATCGAGAAAGCCTAGAGTATTGGACGTTTAGCGATCTGGAGCCATTACCTGGCTCTCCAGGTAAAAAAATCAATGAAGATCTCAAAGTGAGCCTTGGTGATTTAGGTACGGGTACACACAAGATTCGTTTAAAAGGGTCTGATGTTCGTGGCAACACAACCTTAACCAGTGGTGAGCAAGATTTTACCGTTAAAGTGTACAATTCCATCCCGCAGGTAACGCTAGCGATGAGTTACACGGATGGAACGCCAATTACAAACAACACCATCTATCAAGATGGGAATATCGTACTTACGCTTGATATTGTTGATGATAGTGGCGTTGATCGAATCGACTCAACGTATAGATTTTCTGGAGAGCAAAACGGGACTACCTTTACGTTCTCAGAAACCGCAGATGGCACTTGGACGGCAACGCTGCTTTCTACACAAATTGCCAAAGATGGTAACTATGAACTTGATATAAAGGTTTACAACAAAGTTCGTTACCTTGACGAAAAAGACAGAAAGGTTGGAAAAGTAAACCAAACCTTTAGCGTACAGCGTGAAGGCGTGGTTCTCTCGGTTGCAAGTCCGCTGGACTTCCAGAACTACTTATCTGATGGTGTTCTTGATGTCACCTTTACTACATTGAGTGCGGTCAAAGCCAAAACGTTAGAGTGTTGGGTTCGTGAAGAGTACAACTCTCTAGATGCACCACCAACTAATGAGCAACCAACTTCTGGTGTTATCAACGTATCGCAAGAACCTTACAGTTGTAGTGTCAATGTTGGGCAAAACATGACCAAAGCACCTGTTACTTTGATCACTAAAACCTTGGGTACAAATGGGCGTGAAACGATCAACAAGTTCAATTTCTCGATGGTGGATATTGATGCACCGACAGTCATTGATGGTAACTCATACAGTTTTAAAGGAAGTGATGTTTGGTTTGATGAAGCTTTGAAGAAGAAGATGCTCACATTTGAGCTCTCTTTCAATGATGCTTTGTCAGGCGTGAATACTGAAAGTTCAGATAAATATCCAAAGTTGGTTCGTAATCTTGGCAACAAAGCTTATACACCAACGACCTGTGCCAAAGGTGTTGGAAATATTAAGTGTACGTACTCTGAATCCTACGCCGATATTATTGATGGCCTGAGTACGACTCAAGAATACAAAATCAAGAACGTATCTGATTTAGCAGGAAACTTGACGCCAGAGCATGATCTACTGCTTGAATTACCTAAAGGTTCGGTAGTCGTTGAAATTACTGATCCGGTTGGAAACACAACCATTAATGGCCAGCAGCTTGTCGCTAAATTCAGAATTAAGTTGTATGAAAACTCTAGGCTAGACAATGTGATGGCCAGATTTGGAACGGAATCCTACAACTATAAAGATAATCCGGAGAAGTTTGCGCAATTGGAAGTGTGTGCAGATGACCCAACCTACAAGTGTTCAACATTTACGAGTGAACTTCCTAGCGATGCTGATGGAAAAACGATCAGGACAATTATTACCGCAACGGATGTGTGGTCGAGAGTCGGTGAAGCGACCGTTGATATTAAAGTTGACAACACACCTCCAAGTGTTGGCGATGAGATTATCGTAACCGAATCGCCAACAAATCCTGATAATGTTCGTTTTCGTTTTGACATAACGGACACTGGTAGCAGCCTCGCAAAAGTAAACTACTCGGTTTTAAACCCGAGTTATCAAGAAGAAAGAGTAGAGGATGGGAATGGTTCATCTACGTACTTTGAACTATCAAAATCTCAGTTAGAGGGGCGTGGTTCAATCACGGTTGATATCAAAGCAACAGATAGTGTTGGGCTATATTCAGACATCAGAAAAGTCATTGATATTAGTGTTCCTAAAGTCACAGTTGATTTCGATGGAATTACGAGTTTGCAGGGTGGGAAACTGTTTTTAACCAAGGCGAGCCAGCCGTTTACGGTATCTACGGTGGAAGGAGAAAGAGTGAAAGCTTCACAATATTCTGTGGAGCTTATTCCAAGCCTCGGTGATTCCTTGCGTTACTCAGGTGATGTTATCTCATCTAGTGGTAATGGAATGATGAACTTTGCCGTCGATAACCAAGGGGTATATACCCTTAAGGTGACGGTGACGGACTCAGTTGGAAGAGAGAATACAAGCTTTGAATTACTAGGCAAAAGTTATGATGGACAAGTTATCGAGTCTATTGTTGATTATGACGTTCCAAGTATTTCTGGCTTAAGTGCTAATCAAATCTCTAAGATACCGACAAACGATAAGTATCAGCTAGAAATTAGTGCATACATTACAGATAAAAATTTAAATCTCGTCACGTCAAAAGCGGTGAGTGGTGGCAGCACTGTGGCTCCTCAAGCGATTACTGAGCCGACAACCGAAGCGGGGCCTTATGTCATAAGCTATTTGTTACCTAAAGGCGATCATACGATCACGGTGGCAGCAACAGACAAGGTGGATAACAAGAGTGAAAGTTCTATTGACGCGCATGTGGAAGCGGCAACCGTTCCCGGGCTAAGTATCTCTACCGCCTCAAGCACCCCTCTTTTTGGAGGCGAAGAGATTACGCTCGCGTTTAACTTTACAGAAGAAGTTACGAACTTTGATATCTCAGATGTCCATCTTGTCGCTAGTGATAGCGGTGCAACAGGAACGTTAAAACAAGATACTTGGTCGACTTCAGACAATGTTACGTGGACGGTTAACTATGTCAGCCCAGAAAAGCAAGATAAAGACATAACAATACAGGTAGAGGATGATAGCTACCAAAGTACCAACACCATTCCAGGAAAGGGAAGCAGTTTAAGTATCGCGGTTGAAGGAACCTTACCAAAACTGACTAATGTGACATTTAACCCCAAGCATCAGAGTGTGGGGCAAAGCGTGAGTGTCTCGCTTGAGTTTGATAAAGAGCTCCAAGAGGCGACCGCCAAGCTTGGCGGCAATCGCATCAGTTCTCTGTCCGCAACGGCAGATAAAAAGGTCTGGGTTGGTGATGTACAAGTTCCGAGCACCGCGCTGTTAAATGTCGACTTGGTTGTTAGTCAGTTTAAAGATTTGACTGGCAACATAGGTGAGGATAACACCGCTCACGAATTACCGATCACACCGACCTTAGTCATCACGCCAGTGGGCAATGTGGATGAAACGCATGCTGCCACGCTACAATTCGAAGGTACGTCGACACGTTTTGACGGTCAGTCCCTGCGTCTTGAAGTGAAAGCCCAAGGCAGCGCGACGGTATTGAAAAGCAGCAGTGCGACAGTACAAGCCGGTGGCACTTGGACCAGTGACGCAATGGATATGAGTCATCAAATCAATGGCACTTACACCGTGATGGTAACGGGGACGAACTCAGCGGGCATTGAAGTGAGTGAAAGCCAGAGCTTTACACTCGCGCAGTCTCTGCCAACGCTGACTAATGTGACGTTTACGCCTGAGCATCAAGCCATCGGCCAAAGCGTGACGGTAACGCTGGAATTCGATAAAGATCTGCAATCCGCAGCGGCGGAGTTAGGTGGCACGACGATCACCTCATTAATGGCAACCGCGGACCCAAGTGTTTGGACTGGTGATGTGGTGGTACCAAGCACGTCAGAGCTGAATGTGGCGTTGCTGGTTCGTGACTACCAAGACTTATCAGGAAACACCGGTAGCCAGAACACGGCTTACTCCATGCCGATCACGCCGACCTTAGCCATCACGCCAGTGGGCAGTGTGAATGAAACGCATGCCGCCACGTTACAATTCGAAGGCACGTCAACACGTTTTGACGGTCAGTCGCTGCGTCTTGACGTGAAAGCCCAAGGCAACGCGACGGTACTAAAAAGCGGCAGTGCGACAGTACAAGCCGGTGGCAATTGGACCAGTGACGCGATTGATATGAGTAACCAAACCAACGGCACTTATACCGTGATGGTGACAGGGACGAACTCAGCCGGCATTGAAGTGAGTGAAAGCCAGAGCTTTACACTCGCGCAATCTCTGCCAACGCTGACTAACGTGACGTTTACGCCTGAGCACCAAGCCATCGGCCAAAGCGTGACGGTAACGCTGGAATTCGATAAAGATCTGCAATCCGCCGCAGCGGAGTTAGGTGGCACGACGATCACTTCATTAGTGGCAACCGCGGACCCAAGCGTTTGGACTGGTGATGTGGTGGTACCAAGCACGTCAGAGCTCAATGTGGCGTTGCTTGTTCGTGACTTCCAAGACTTATCAGGGAATACGGGTAGCCAGAATACGGCTTACTCCATGCCGATCACGCCGACCTTAGCCATCATTCCAGTGGGCAGTGTGGATGAAACGCATGCCGCCACGCTACAATTTGAAGGCACGTCGACACGCTTTGACGATCAGTCCCTGCGCCTTGAAGTGAAAGCCCAAGGCAGCGCGACGGTATTGAAAAGTAGCAGCGCAACAGTACAAGCCGGTGGCATTTGGACCAGTGACGCGATTGATATGAGTCACCAAGCCAATGGCACTTACATCGTGATGGTGACGGGGACGAACTCAGCGGGCATTGAAGTGAGTGAAAGCCAGAGCTTTACACTCGCGCAGTCTCTGCCAACGCTGACTAATGTGACGTTTACGCCTGAGCATCAAGCCATCGGCCAAAGCGTGACGGTGACGCTGGAATTCGATAAGGCATTGCAAGCTGCCGTTGCAGAGTTAGGTGGCACAACGATCACTTCATTAGTGGCAACCGCGGACCCAAGCGTTTGGACTGGTGATGTGGTGGTACCAAGCACGTCAGAGCTCAATGTGGCGTTGCTTGTTCGTGACTACCAAGACTTATCAGGGAATACCGGTAGTCAGAACACGGCTTACTCCATGCCAATCACGCCAACAATACATCTAGATGCTATCAACGATGTTGCTGGAGTGGAAAGCGTGACAATAAGTGGTAGTAGTGAACGATTTGAAGATAGTGAGTTCATAGATATCAAAGCAGTCGACGCTGATGGTACAGAAACCACAGGCATGGCTACCGTGTTTTCAGACTCATGGACAACTGATTTAGATCTTTCAGGACTGAAGGACGGGGTGGTGACGATTTATGTGAATGGTACCAACAAGCTTTCCGCCTCTGCCGAAGAGGCTCAAGCAACATTTAATTATGCTCGCTTCGCAAATACAGCCTCCTTAGGTGCTGTCTACAACCGATATTTTAGTGAGAACAAAACTTTAAAAAATGCGGCATAAATAAAGCGAGCGTTTAGCTCGCTTTATTTATTTGGGACTTTTTGTGATATTTATCAAAATAATTGCCTTTATTGATAAGTTACTCGAATTAATGAATCGTCTTAATACAAGGCTGAATAACTATAATAACTAGGCCAATGTTGCTTTTAGGTGTGTATGACGTGATTGTGATGGTCGCTCGGTAGATGCTGTGGTGAATGTGTCGCGTTGAAAATCTTTTTAAATATTATATATTTACGCTCGTTTCTATACTCTGGGTATAGTGTTCTGCATGAGGTCGATGGGTAATACCTCGCCTCTTTAACTCGCGATGAAGCAAATTTAATCCTAGCAAGCTTCAGAGCAGTTACTTTTGTGAGTGCGTAATGCGCTCACCTTTTTATTTAAACTTCCTCAGTAACAGTCAATTTGTTGTTTGTTGCTGAGGAGGGCATCTCATCAGCTTCTGACTTTCCGAGCGCTTACCTCAAGCTCACGTTATTACGATTTTTGTTAACTTCAGTCCATAAATTAAATTTTTTTAGAGAGTAAGATTTTACCATTTTGACAAAGTGGGTGATATTACTGGTTTCTGTTGTGGTTAAATTGCCCGTTTTGATAGTAAAAATCACCACTTTTATGGTGTTTTTGATTTTAGGCGATTTTTCTATCTCGTTGAAAATAAATGGCTAAGTAAGTAGGATACGTAGACCAAATCGTACTTGTAAGCCTTATCAGCTTAATTGTCACCGCAGCCATATTTACGATGTTGGTTGTGGAGAATTCAAATGCATTTAGTTTGCAAATTTATACCTAGCTCGAAGCTATCCTCCAACGAGCTATCTTATGTTCTTACACCGGACGAGTGTATAGGACAGCTTTCGCGTTTGCGAAATTCAGATGACATCCTTAGAAACCTCCCTAAAGAATTGGCGCAAAAGATTTCCATCTCTGCCAAAAAAACGACCAGCGCATTGCTAGCTGCTATAAGAATCGAATTGGGAAAAGGCAATTGGGTGTCATTATCTACCGTTGCTCGTCGGTCGCCATTGACGGACTCTCAGCTGCAAAGCTTCCCTAGACTTAAATCGCTCGTTGACTCTGTATCTGCTTCGAATGAAAGCAAAGTTTTTAAAGCGGGTTACAAGCAGGTTACTGACGATGTTGCTCTAGTTCGCAGTTACACGCATGTACCTTCTGAGCCAAGCCCAGACCAAAAAATTGTTGTCGAGTTTGCAGGGCAGTGGTCTAGCAACGCGGCATGTTTGATGTTGGGAAAAACGGAAGCTCAAAAAGAAAAAGTTACTGTAGGCAAGGCTGATACAGAAAACAAACACCGCAGCCTCGCGACATTTAAAGATCTCGAAGCTGAGGGTAAAACGCTCTATATCAAAATCCCTTGTTCCGACCAGCCTCAGCCAATTTTGCTTAAACTCGCCGAAGACCTGCAACCCGTTGATAAAGATACTCAGATGGATGAGTGGGATAACGTGTTGGTGCCTGTGAGACCATTGGCTTACTTAGATGGTAGCAACGACAAAGCAAAAGCTTCTGATCTGCGTGGTGGTTTTCTTTATGTCTTTTGGAAAGGAAAGCTTTGGCGCGAGATGGCCATAAACGAGAAAGGTTACTACCAAGATGTTGACGTCGAGTATTACCGTACCCTAGAGCAAGAAGAAAAGAAAAAAGACACACCTCAGGTAATACAAAGAAGCGCAAGCGGTTTTGCTATGGCGCATTTCTGGGCACCTTACAAAATATCGGGTGAGATCCAACAGGGGGAAAATGGACTCAAGATCATTTTCTCACCAAAGCAAAAGCGCTTTGCTCAAATTGAAGCGTTAGAATCGGATGCTGCTTTGCTAGAGAAATCCAGCACACCATTAGATGAATTAAGCAGTTACAGTGACGCACAGTCATTCAGTGCACAAGAATTCACCTCCGATGTAGACAGCGCAGCCATCCACAAAGTTACCGAAGAAGACATGCCATGGCTGAGTGACCAGCAAGCCATAGTACGTAGTTATGACCAGAGTAATACGGTCATCGCTTATGTGGATGGAAAAAACAGTGGCCTATTATTCCGGGTGGATGTTGGTACGTCTGGCATCACCGCTTTGAATTCACTCTATGTAATCGATCACAATAGCGATTATAAAGACGTCTTTGATTTAGAGTTTTATGAAGGGGAAGACCACGACTGGCAGCAAGCGCTGTTAAGTGGGCTACCATCGGACGGGGTCTTTACTATGTCTCTGGTACATGACCAAGACCCAGACAGTCGTCACGTACTTTTTGATCGGGTCGCTTACAACGATTTATTTGTTGAACCTGAGAGCGCTACTGAACGTTCGCCCGAAGCTCAGCCAAACGATAAGCCTAAAGATATGACTGCAGCAGAAAAACAACGCTTTGAGTCATTAGTGCTGGATTGGTCGTTGTAACCTAAATAGAAAATGGATTAAGAATGAAAAAGAAAATATTACTCGGCTTGGGTTTGACGACTGTTGTTGTCGCGGGTGTTGGTTACATCATTGCTAAGCCGTATTTTGATGAGAAAGCTCGAATAGAGAGCATGGCAGACCGCCTAGATTTGTACAAAGGTAAAACGGATACTTGGCTTTACCAGTACGATTTTGAAATACCGGATAACCCAAAGGTTGCAGATTGGAATACTGAAAATGTGACACTCCCTCAGGTCCTGTTTACTATCGAAAACCGAGAAGATAAATCCAAGGTCAGTTACTGGGTATTAAATATTGATGGTACTAACCCTCAATTGCTGATCCCTGAAGGGATATTGCCTCCCCCGCCTAATACTGGGATTGATTATGCTAAATATATGTCACGATCGCCAAGCGGCCGCTATCTTGTTGTCCCTCAGAAAGATAGTACCGTGCTGTATGATCTAGATAATGGCGAAATAACTAACATTAGTGAGGAGTCTGGCTCAACTCGTCACGACATCATGTGGGATACAGACAGCACACAAGTTGTTGTGAAAAAAAGAGATGAGCTTCTTCTGGTTAAGCTAGACACCAAAGAGGTAGTGAAATTTACTGATGTAAATGGTTCATATGCACGTTACATGACCTCTTTTGCCAAGCCTTATATGAGCCAGTCAGAGCAAGCGATCTATTTGAGTTTTAATTCGAGTTTGGCGGGGTTTGGCTGTGGGTGGGAGAATGACGAATACCTTGAAACTTTTGGGGAGAGCGATGTACCCAAATGCGGTAATACATTCGTGTTTGATGCAAAAACCTTAAAACTGGTCGATCGCGGTGACTTTACTCCGGATAGCTACGATTGTAATGTCTGGGGCGGAAAGTATGGAGATGGTTTTTATTGCCTTGGAGGTGCGGCATACCGCTCGGGAAGGCCCTCTGAAAAAATAGGCGATTTCCCTGCTACAGTGGATTTGTTGGCTTTTAACGGTAGTGATATGTGGTTCGTCCCTGTTCACGGTCGAAACATAACCCGCGTATTACACCAGCCCACCGATAATAGCCCTACTACAGAAATGATATATGGGTTCGTAGGTTTTAGAGATGGAGAACGAGTTAAAAAATCCGCCTATGGCTTTGGCTTTAGCCGTAATGTGATTGAACATAAAGAAGCGGATAATTGGAGCGAGTCACTCTATCCGCTACCAAGTTATGCTGACATCGAAAAAGCAAGAACCGTTCTAGAGGAGCGTAATCATGGCTAGGGCTAAGATTGAACAGCACTCTCTCTACTTGATGGGACAATTGGTCGGACCAGGCGGGGAGGCCATTACTGGCAACGGGCTCTATCCATTGCCCGGTTTTGCGTTAGCCCTTCCAGAGTTAACAGTTGGTCAAGCTGTGGATGGTAGCAATAGTAAGAATGCGTCACCACTATACTTCAGTGATTCATCAGGTCGGCTACAAGGTTGGAATACCAAGGTTCAATCAGTTAAAGAGCTTGATGGGAATAAGCTTTCTTCTTCTTCACCACTAACGATTTCTAGCACGACAGATAAGCTAAAACCCGTCTATATCCCACCTTACTTAATTCCCGCTGCGGTTATGTCTGAAGATACTGCTTGGACGGAACGCTTAGCAGCCTTGGCCAAGGATGTTGTAAGTTCTAGTGATGAAAGCATTGAAGTTGGCGTAGTAACTAACAGAGATATTGAACAGGACCAAAAGCTAAGCAAAGACCCTGCCGAGAGGCGATTTTTAGCGCCCGAATTAGCCGAGTTTTTTATCCATAAAGCTGAAGCAGCAGAGGCGCAGTTTGGGCAAAATAAAGGCGCGTATAAACGCCTGTATGAAAAAATTTATAGCAAAAACTATAATCATAATTTTTATTATCTGCGTATTCCTCAAGTTTGGACCATCAATTTATTCTTCTCTGCCGACTATTTTGAGGGGGCAGAAGTTACTTTGTCCGGACAACCAGAAAACTTGATCATCCAAGGGGATGCTAAGGATATAGGCAATAAAATCACTAGCCGAGTAAGGCCGGTTACATACTTTGATATTGCTAATCAGGCCAGTGACTCTGACGTTGCAAAGGAAGTAACCCAATATGTCGCCACATTTTGGATAACTGGCGGTCATCTGGATGAGGATGATCAAATCAAGCAATTAGTCCGCTTTGATATAGATTTAGAGGGAATTAAGCGATATTGGGATGCATTACTTAAACCTTCAGATAGCCAGATGGCTCAGGTTGCTAAGTTAAATATCCCAAACAATTGTTACTCATTATCTGAGCAAGTCTTACACCTGCCTATTTATTCAATAGCAGGGCGCAGCATCATCCTTTCTGGTGATCCCATCTCTGTTGAGGAGTCACTGTTCCAACATGCGCCAGAAACATTTAAAGGCTGGCTCGATTGGAGTAAAAGTCTCCCCTATACAAGCGAAAACAAACCTGCTACTGGTGTGCAACCGTCGATTAATATTCTAAATTCCATCGGTAACTATAAAGCCGTTATCGAGGCTTCAGCGTCTGGCGTGATGGATCCATTCAGTATGACGACGGTTCATAAAGCATTTAGCGCAGGTTTGAATCGAGAGCAAGCTGAAGATAAGCTCTTAAATGCTTTAAAACTCGCGGTCGGTATTGATGCAAAAGCAAAGGGTTTCTTAGATTTTGCGCAAAAGCTGAAGCCACCGGCTCAAGATACGCTTGGATCTGTTGAAGATTTAGCAAAAGCACTTAACTGGTCAAATCACTTTGGGAGCGCGTTACCGAGCGTTTATACAATTCCACCAGCGTTACAGCATTTTTGGCATAAGGTGGACGATAAGATCGTAACTCCTTTAAAGCCCGCCGTTCGGGCTATTGAATATGCACTTGATAAGCCTTTTGGCTTTGCTGAGTTTGTTTCTAGCGGTCTTGAAATTCCGAAAGGTATCGAGAATTCCGAGGCGGCGTTTAATGCCTATATTGATAAGTCGAAGGAATATGGCCAGAAAACACAATCGGTAATATCAACACTTTTATTGAGCGATGAAAAAGATCGTCAGGCACTGCTTGAGTCTGAAGCGGAACATAAAAAAGCGCTCCTTGAAGCATTCTCTGATAAAAGTGTAAGTCATAAAGTGCTGTTAAATGGTAGGCCGCTGTTAGAGAAAAAACGGGCAAAAGAAGGTGAGGCAAGCTATCTCACGCTGTTTTTTGAATTTGATAGCGCAAATGATGAACTTACCAATTCTGATAAGAAGCTCGTTTCTAAAGTGGCTGAATATCTGCGTAATACAGAATCAGAAATGTTGCTGAACATTGAAGGATATACGTGTGATATTGGCTCGGTGGAATACAACACTAAACTGTCGAAAAAACGTGCTTCGGCGCTGAAATCTTCAATTTTAGAAGATCTTGGCACTGATGCTATTAAGTGGGACCATCGAATATCTGCGCTTGGTAAAGGCGTTTATGCCGATAATGATACGAGTAATAGGCGCTTAAGTCGTCGAGCGGAGATGAAGTTCTACCTCAACTCTGCTTTTGAATATCCTGCTTGTAGAAGTTGGCTGCTAGCTCTGGAGAAAAATCGACAGAAAGCGGTTTTAGCAGAGATGAAAGTCCATGAGGAAATTTGGAAATTTTCCGGCCAAGCCTTTGATATTGCATTAGGCTTTGCTGCGCCAATGCTTGGTCCAGGTGCTGCGTTAGCATATGGGTTGTATTGGTCAGGTGAAACCTTGGTTTCTACTTTGGATGGTGCAGCCAAAATTCTTAATAAAGAATTAGAAGAATACAAAGAGAAGCAGAAACGTTTTTCTGAATTTGATGTGGTAGGACAGGCGTTACTGTATCGCGGTTTACCTGCGTTCGATGAACTGAGTGTTGTTGGCAAGGCATATATAAAACGCGCTATAGCGCTCAATGGGCTGCTGCGATTGCTTCTACTTGAATCTCAAATAAAAGAAGAGAACAAAACAACGAATTACGTTTCGGAATATTACGCGGTTAATCACTTGACGTCTGGGCAAAGAGATCTTGATATTGAAGGCTATATAAAGACCTATCTTTTAAGTGATGAATGGGATTTGGGGGGAACTTGGCTTCCTTCTTTCCACCTTGATGAAGCGTGGCTAGAAACAAAGAATATTTACCGTAGTGCTTCGGAAAGTGTGCTGAGTTTTGCTGCAATGACGAGTTACGTAACATACCGAGCGAAGCAATCTCAGACTGGGATAAAAGCGCTTGAACAATCGCAGGTATATCAAAAATTCTGTCCTATACATACTATTGCGGACCCTAGTTTAACTAAGCTTAGATCTCTATTAAAAGCGCCAGATTTATCTAAGCTTGATGACTCCATGTTTGCTGGGCATATGGTTTCCGTAAAAGTCAATGACGAGTGGCTCCCACTCGAAGACAGGGTTAACAGCGGTGAAGCTATTACGCCGACTATGCCAATTAGAGTACTTATTATTCTTGATATGAAGGACGAAACGCTGACCAAGTTCAAAGAAGAAGGTTTGCTTAATCTTGTGCCTGTGGGTGTTAGACCTGTAAGGCAAAATAGGTTCTTTGATGATTTTGGCTCTTACACTACTGAATATGTTCGTGAAATTGCACTGGAATCACTAGTTGAAACTGAGAGGGCGTATTTAACAGAGAAGCAAATGTTAGAGACAGATACGACACTATACGGTGTTGTTGTAAGTCCTACTTATTACTTTGGATGCAACATCATGAGTGGCATCAAGCCTATTGCAGATGACTACGGTAGCAAAGAATGGAAGTCGGTGTTTGGTCAGGTAGATGAACAACACTCAGCGTCTTATGTGATGCGTTACCTTTTAGAAGTTGGTGTGCCTAACGTTGCTAAAACAGAAACAAAGCTAACATATAAAAGAGAGCTCGTATTTAAAACACAAGATGGTGAGGAGCTAACTTCTAGTACGAATAAGGCTTCCATCTTTAATTTAACAATGTCGAAAGAGCATGAATTCTTATATGAGAAAACCTTCTTAGCAAGAGCAGGGAAAAAAGCAGTAGAGTATCCAGAATTATTCTCAGATGCTAAGGCAAACTTGTACATTTATGATGCTAGCGTTAAGAGCCTCATTCCCGGAAGTGAGCACGACGACATAATGGAAGCGCTCGGCTGGACAAAAAAACAGCCATCCTATGATCCTTCGGCTCAAGCCTCCAAGCTGCTACTTATTGTCAGCACTAAATCGGTTACTAATGTGGAGATAACTCTTGAGCAAGGGGGGTTTGACACTCACCGTTTACCAGTGGATATTCGTTTGAAAGCAAACGACGCAAGAGGTCGCTACAGTTTTGAGCATCAAGATGTTGATCTGTATCCACTAGGAAAGGTCGAAGTGAATCTCGTGAAAAAAGAGGTCTTATTCAAACCTAAGTCGGTTCCGCAAAACTTGACTGACATTTCGAAGCATCTTTCGAGCAATATAAGTAAGCTTGTAGACGACATGGTAGTCAAGGAAGGAGGGATATTCGATTTATCACCAGACTTTGTTGACACTGATCTCTATGCAGTCGAGATTTCACTGAAGTACACTAATGCAACTGGGAAAGAGATGACTGGCTTGCGCCCGTTTATCCCTAGTGAAAACGAAAAGCCATATATCATGCTCGATATCGATGGGAAAGCAGGCTTATCTTTAAACGCTTCATCACAGAAGCTTCCAGTACGAGCTATAAATACAACGGCGCCAACCTTGTTCAACTCACGAGAGATCCACTACAACCCAAAGTGGTATGAGATGAGTAAAAAGGAGTTTAAAGCTATTTCTGAATATACTGCGGGAACGACTGACGATGCTGATTCCAATTTGGCAAATTCAACTCGTAGCAAGATGTCCCACAAAGCTACTCCGTTGAGTGTTTGGATGAATGCAGAGCCTGTAATGAAAGACTACTCTGTCGCTAGGGATCTTCCATTATCTGCGCAACGAGAGCAAATACTTAAAAAGTGGTTACTTGATGGAAAATAAAAAACCGCCTTCGGGCGGTTTTTCTTTTCTTATGACTTCATACTGAATTTAGAATTTTTTTTTAAGCCCCATCAACCCGCTGCAGAAATATCGTATTTCTTCATCTTATGGTTGAGAGTGCTCATTGGAAGTGCCAATTGCTCGGCGGCTTTCTTGGTGTGCCAATTACAGGCATTTAAGCAATCGATGATCACTGTGCGCTCGTATTGGCTGACAACGTCTTTAAGGCCCATTGAAGCGTCTTCTAAATCCGCTTGTGCCTGTCGCTCGTAAGCAGGTTGGTCTGGGGTAGGTGAGGCTGCTTTCATGTCGATACTTGGCACATCTTCTGGGATTTGTTCGCCAAACTCGATGTGAGTAATGGTTTCAAAATCAGACAGTAGCACCGAGCGCTCGATGATGTTCTTAAGCTCACGCACGTTCCCTGGGTATTGGTAGGCAAGCAGCTGTTTACGTACGTTGGCACTTAACCCTGGCGCTTGCGGCAAACCTAGCGTGTTGGTGGTGTGTTGCACGAAATGCTCAGCAAGGGGAATAATATCCGACTTGCGTGCTCGCAGTGGTGGTAATGTAATAGGGAACACATTCAAGCGATAGAACAAGTCGGCACGGAATCCGCCATCTTTAATCTGCTGCATAAGGTTACAGTGTGTTGCCGCGATAACGCGAACGTCCACTTCAATCTCTTTGCTGGTGCCGATTGGGCGAACTTTACGTTCTTGTAGCACACGTAGCAACTTTGCCTGCAGTAGCATTGGCATATCGCCAATCTCATCCAAGAAAAGCGTACCGCCGTTGGCTGCTTCAAACAAACCGACTTTGTCTTTGTCCGCGCCAGTGAATGAGCCTTTCTTATGGCCAAAGAGTTCCGACTCTAATAACTGCTCTGGGATTGCGGCACAGTTCTGTACGATCAAAGGTTGTTCTGAACGATTAGAGTTTTCGTGAATGTATTTCGCGATCACCTCTTTACCAGCGCCCGTTTCACCACGCAACAGCACATCGACAGGAAGAGATAGCACCTTATCAAGACGATTCAAGACATTGAGCATTTCTTCGCTCTCTGCAATAGGACCTTGATAGGCTTTCTGGGTACGTTTTTTGAGCTGAGTGTTCTCGCGCACTAGGGCTTGATTGTCGGCATTGAGATTTTTAATCACTTGCCCATATTGCTCTAACCACACAGCTTGGCGAATATTACTCGCGGCCATACGACAAAACTCAGTCAAGGCTGCCTCGTTGTCGATGACGTTCAAATCGAGTAAGACTAACAGCCCAATGGTCTTACTTTCGCTATCAATCAAAGGCCAAGCCAGTAAGTTCTCGCTTTTTAATCCCAGTGTCTGTTCTGTTTGATAGATGCTTTCGCAGTCATAGCCGTTGTACTTATACAACTCGTTAATCAACACCACTTCACCATTGCGAATGGCAAAGTTAAATGGGTCGTTTTCACTGGCTGACTCTAACTGCAATGCTTCCCAAGGGTGGGAAACGATTGTTTTATCGTTATGGTGAGCGGTACTTGGAATCAACGCCTGCCCAGTCTGGTCCAAAACATAAATGATGCCGTGCTTTGCGAGGGTCATTTGTCTCGCAGCGGTCAACACAGCATCCAACGTTTGGGTAAGCTGGCTGCGATCAGCCAAAGACTGACTGATCGCAAGTAGGGCGTTACTAAGTTCGCTATGGTTAGCTGAACGCATAGGTTAGTGTTCCTTGCTCATCGACAGACACTTCGATTTGCATATGTGAATCATCCTTGTCATGCACTAATAGCTGAGTCGATAGTTGCGGCAGCAACTGACGGTTGATGACCGCGTCGATATTACGCGCGCCTGTTTCAGCAAGGCGACAGTTACCTAGTACGAACTCAACCAAGCTTTCTTCGTAGCTTAGCGACAACTTGTGATGGCTCTGTAGACGCTGAGAAACTTTGTTCAGCTTGTGGTGAATAATTTCTGTCATTGCTTCATCAGACAGTGGAACAAATGGCAGTACCGACATACGTGCCAACAGCGCCGGTTTGAAGTGTTGGTTCAAAGTAGGGCGGATAGCTTCTGCGATAATGTTCGCATCGATGTCTTTTGATTGATGAACTAAAGATTCAATCTCGTGCGTTGCAAGGTTACTGGTCATGATGATAAGCGTGTTCTTGAAGTCGATGGTGCGGCCTTCGCCGTCGTTCAGCGTGCCTTTGTCGAACACTTGGTAGAACAGGTTCAACACTTCTGGATCGGCTTTTTCTACTTCATCAAGAAGTACAACAGAATATGGACGCTGTCGTACCGCTTCTGTCAGCATGCCGCCTTCACCGTAACCTACGTAACCCGGAGGTGAACCGATTAGGCGAGATACGGTGTGCTTCTCTTGGAACTCAGACATGTTGATGGTCGTCATAAAGCGCTCACCACCAAACATTTGATCAGCAATCGCACGAGCCGTTTCGGTTTTACCCACACCACTTGGGCCAACCAGCAGGAATACGCCTGTCGGTGCGTCTGGGTTACCTAAGCCAGCTTTTGCAGTTTGAATGCCTTCAGACAGTGCATCGATCGCGTATTCTTGGCCTTTGATGCTTTGTGTTAGGCTTTCTTTCAGTTTTAGCGTGGTTTCTGCTTCGTCTTGAAGCATCTTACCCATTGGAATACCCGTCCAGTCCGAGATGACGTGGCTGACTTCATCTGGACCCACTTCAAAATGAACCAGTGGGTTGCCATTGCGGATTGCGTCTAGCTGTTCTTGGCAGGCTGAAATTGCAATGCGAACGGCTTCTTCATCCATTTCTGCATATGGAGAAACGTCTTGCTCTTGTTCTGAATCCTCGTCTGCAGCAAGTTCTTCTTCATTTGCTTCGCCAAAGACCAGTTCATGAAAGCGAGAGCGTAGAGCAATCATCTCTTGGATCTGCTCTTTTTCTTTGTGCCATTGGGCTTCTTGTTCAGCTAGCTCTTCTTTTGTTGTTTCCATTGCCAGTTTTAGGTCTGGAATATTAGCAAGGTTGTGCTTGTCGCCAGTTTGCTGCAGAGCATCACGCTCAAGTGCTTCAAGCTCGCGCTGTTGAGCTGCAAGTTCTTGCTGCAGTGTCTCAACAGAAGCAGGAATGGCATTAAGGCTGATGTTCACTCGTGCACACGCCGTATCTAGTACATCGATCGCTTTGTCTGGCAGTTGACGGCCAGAGATGTAACGCGCAGAAAGTGCTGCCGCAGCGGTGATAGCATCGTCACGCACGTAAACATTGTGTGACTTCTCGTATGCAGGGCGAAGACCACGAATGATCAATGCTGCTTGTTCAGGAGACGGCTCGTCGAGTTTCACCAATTGGAAACGACGTGCAAGGGCAGGATCTTTCTCGAAGTACTTCTTGTATTCCGACCATGTTGTCGCAGCGATGGTTTTCACTTCACCACGCGCTAGGGCTGGTTTTAGCAAGTTTGCCGCGTCGTTGCCGCCTGCTTGGTTACCACCGCCAACAAGGGTGTGTGCTTCATCGATGAAAAGAATGATAGGGGTTGGCGAGTTTTTCACTTCATCCAATACCGCGTTTAGGCGTTTTTCGAATTCACCTTTTACGCTTGCACCAGCTTGCAGAAGACCCATATCTAGCCCGTAAAGCTCAACACCTTTGAGGTTGTCTGGTACGTCACCTTGTACAATCTTAAGTGCCAAACCTTCTACTACTGCGGTTTTACCAACGCCCGGCTCACCAACAGCAATAGGGTTGTTTTTACGGCGACGAGCAAGAATGTCCACGATTTGGCGGATTTCTTGGTCACGGCAGAAAACAGGATCGATTTCGCCTTTGCGTGCTTTACCAGTGAAGTCGGTTGTGAACTTGCTCAGTGCTGAGCCATCCTCACGAGCTTGTGTTTTCTCTGAAGTAGTAACTTGCGCCTCAATAGAGTGGCTTGTTAGCTCTGCAAAGTTACGCTTAAGGCTGTCAGGGTTTACCGCTTCAAGGATAGAGGCGTAACCATGTTGGCCGTAACGGAGAGGGTTGCTAACAAGAGTAAGGAGTAAGGCACCAGAGCGGATTTGTGTTTCGGATAGATCTAAAGAAGAAACCAGCCAGCTTTCTTGCAACCATTCGATTAATAAAGCAGAAAAAACAGGTTTGCTGCCATTTCCTTTGGCGTTGGTGTCGAGTGTGGATCGAACCGATTGTCTTAATAAGTTCTCAGAACAATCAAAATGACTTAATAAGACGTCAAAATCACTATTTGGCCTTTCTAATAGACTCAGTAAATAATGCTCAATTTGAACTTCGTTTGCTTTTTCAGAGACTGCAAGTGCAGCGGCGTCTTCTAATGCTACTTTTGCAATCGGGTGTAGACGCTGAATTAATGAAGAAAGGTTTATATTTATCATAGCCATTTTATTCTTTAGAGGAAAAGAGGTAGCGGCTATTATACTAAAAGTGATTGCGTTCTTTTTTTATCAAGATATTTTGACTATCGTTTGTTGGTTATTTTTAATGATTATTGTGACATTAATGTTTGTGGTTATTTTAATGACGTTGTTATTCTAAATTAATTGATAGTAAAAGTGTCGGATTTATTAGTTTTAATGACTTTATTTACACAGTTTTATATGGTTATTTTCACTTTTTAAAATTAGAACAATTTATTATTATCTTAATCCAACTTTTTGGTTTTTTATCCAATAAATTGTACTCAAGATATTAGTGAATAATGTCTTGATTTGTTTAAGTTGTTGTTTTTGTTGTACTTTTAAAGTTGGCACGGACTTTGATTATACCAAGTAGTCGCGGTGATAAGCGATTTGGTGATTTAAACAAAACAGATTTTAGAAAAGGAAATAGCGATGCCAACTCCAGCATATATGTCTATCCAAGGTGAGACTCAAGGCCATATTACTAAAGATACTTACTCTGCAGATTCAGTAGGTAACACATGGCAAGAAGCTCACGTTGATGAGTTCCTAGTACAAGAACTTGATCACGTGCTAACAGTTCCACGTGATCCACAAAGTGGTCAGCCAACTGGTCAACGTGTACACCGTCCACTTGTTGTAACTAAAGTTCAAGATCGCTCATCTCCACTACTATTCAACGCACTAGTATCTGGCGAAAAACTTCCTGAGTGTGTGATCCGCTTCTACCGTACTTCAGTTCAAGGTAAACAAGAGCACTACTACTCAATCAAATTGATTGATGCGCTACTTGTCGATATCCAAACTCGTATGAACCACTGTCAAGACGCAGCAACAGCTGACCGCGTGACAGAAGAAGTGCTTAAGTTCACTTACCGTGCGATCGAAGTAACTCACGAAAACTGTGGTACTGCGGGTAACGACGACTGGCGTGCTCCACGCGAAGCTTAATTGCTCGTCGCGTAAAGATTCAGGGCCAACGATTGTTGGCCCTAATTCGATTATTTGTATCAGGTAAAAGATATGGTGAATGACGTAGAATTTAAATTTGAAGTGCCTGGATGTGGGCATGAATTTCGGGTCGAGAGCTTTCATGTTCATGAAGAGTTATCTAAGCCTTTCCACATCAATCTCTCATTACTTTCACTTGATCCAGATATCTCGTTTGATGAGTTAATACGTAAAGCAGGAACACTGACACTTTATGGACAAGGTGTAGGTGCTGCGCGCGTATTCAACGGCGTGGTGAATGAAGTTCGTTACTTAGGGACTGGACGTCGTTTTTCTCGTTATCAATTAGTTTTAGTTCCTCAAGCTTGGTTCTTATCTCAGCGCCAAGATTGTCGTATTTTCCAGCAAAAGTCAGCGCAAGACATCATCACAGAAGTACTCGATGATGGGGCAGTCACCGATTACCGATTTGAAGTGTCGGGTACTTATCCTCCAAAAGAATACGTTCTGCAATATCGTGAGTCTGACTTGCACTTCGTGCAGCGCATGATGGCTGAACACGGTATGTGGTATTACTTTGACCATAGCGATTCAAATCATACGATGGTCATTGTCGACAGTAATGACGCGATTGCACCTTTGATAAGCTCACCACTAAATGCTTCATACATTGGGCCGATTGTTTATCATGCCGATGGTGGCGGTGTTGCCGATCGCGAACATATCTCTGATCTCGAGTTAGTTAACCGCGTTAGAACGGGACAGGTTACGTACACAGATTACAACTACGAACACCCTAAAATTCCACAAGAGATGACACAGGCTGGCGAGCTCGACCAAGATCTCAAGCAGTTTGATTATCCTGGACGATACGTTGACCCGCTGATGGGCCAAGTGAGAACCACGGAGTGGATGTCGGAACACATAGTCGATAATCAACAAGTGGAAGCAACGAGTGACGTAATGCGCTTAGCATCTGGTTACAGCTTTAACGTCAGTGACCACCCACGTTCTGAGATTAACCGCGATTACCTCATGTTGTCTGTAATGCACACAGGGCAAGATCCGCAAGTGCATGAAGATGAAGCGAGTGGTATGCCAACCACTTACTACAACCAGTTCTCATGTATTCCACGTGATGTGGTTTTTAAAGCGCCTAAACTAGCAGCACCAGTGGTTGATGGCCCTCAAACGGCGGTCGTTGTAGGACCAGAAGGTGAAGAGATTTACACCGACAAACTTGGTCGAGTGAAAGTACAGTTCCATTGGGATCGCTATGGCGATAACGATGAACATTCAAGTTGCTGGATCCGCGTAAGCCAATCCATGGCGGCGCCAACTTGGGGCGCAGTGTACTTGCCGCGTATTGGCCATGAAGTCGTAGTGACTTTCCTTGAGGGGGATCCAGATCGTCCGTTAGTTACGGGCGCAGTTTACAACGGTTTACATTTTCCTCCGTACTCTTTACCTGAAAACAAAACTCGCACCACGTTCCGCACGCAAACGCACAAAGGAACAGGTTACAACGAGTTGAGTTTTGAAGACGAAGCGAACCAAGAAGAAGTCTATATTCACGCTCAAAAAGACATGTCGACCAAGGTGCTCAACAACCGTTACCGTGATATCGGTCAAGATGAATTCTTGAAGGTTGCACGTCACCAAACGAATGAAGTTCATGGTGACCATAAAGAAACCATTCATGGGCATAAAACGACACAAGTAAACAGTACGTTTACCGAGACTGTCGAGCAAGACGTTACCGTCACATACAACGCGAATGAAGCTCAGTATGTGAAAAACAATTCTGACTTAGAAATTGGTGATAACCGTACGACTAAGATCGGCAAAAATGATGACTTAGATATTGGTGAAAACAGTAACCTTACTATCGGTGCGTCTAAGAGTTCAGACATTGGTGCTGATGATAACCAGACGGTTGGTGGCAACTTAACGGTATCAGTGAAAGGTAACACCGCTTATAAAGCCGATGGTGCGACGCAAATCATCAGTGGCGACAAAATTGTATTGAAAACGGGTGGTTCCTCTTTAGTGATGAACAGTGATGGTTCAATAAAGTTATCAGGCTCGGCTATTACGATCGAAGGCAGTGACAAAGTCGTCGTGAAAGGTGGCAACGTAGTGGTTAACTAACAATGGAAAAACAACCTCTTACAACAGAAGTAATATCAGAGCAGCAAGCCGAATCAACGGCTTGCTTTTCGCGTTTTGGAATAATAGTGGCTATCAATGAGTCTACGGGCAGTGTACGAGTTGATTTTGATGGTAATCCATTTAAGCAGCCACTCACTGCGAGACTAGGACGTGGCTTTCGTCGTTCTGAACTGCAAATGGCTATCGATAATCGATTAAGTTGTCGAATTGAGTTTTTGAACGACGACTTAAGCTTGCCTCTTGTGACGGACATTTTTTTCTCCATTCTGGATGACTCTGATGAGTTTGTATTGCGAGCTAAGAAGATGGTGATCGAGACAGAACAAGAGTTGGTAGTCAAAAGTGGTGAGACAGAAACTCGCTATAGCGGGCGCGATGGACGAATTACCACTAAAGCGAAGTACGTCACTTCTCAAGCAGAAAAAGCACAAAAAATTCAAGGCGGAACGATCGCAATTAACTAATTACCTCGCGTTAGCTAATTTACTTCGAGTTAGCTAATTACTTTGTATTAACTAATTGCAATCGCGTTATGGCACGCTAATAACGGATAACTAGATGCGACAAAGAATCGGTGTCGAGCACCTAAAGGCACCCATAACCAATCAAGAAGTCGAAGGCGCGTTAGCAAAAGCTGAGCGCGCTGTTAACGACCTTTCCCAATTGCCAGTAAAATGGCTGGATTTCTGTAATGAAAAGCTGTCCATTGCTTCTGAAAGTATCGGGTTTTTAATCAGGCAGCGAGTTCAAATTCACAAAAGGGGTTATCCAAGTCGTGAGTTGGAGTATCTCAAACTGATCGAACGCCAAATTGAAGAACTGAAGCAAGTGTACTTGTCGTTTTATCGATTAGCGCCGGGCTTACTCCATCAATTAAGAAGCAAAGAGCCAGAAATCTATATCTGGCTCATGTTACAAGGAGAGCTAGGTTCAGATCTTGATAACCTTTTGTGTGGACTGAGTTTGCTCGAAGATATTGACGCTAAAACTGCAATGGTCGTTGCCGTGCAATCTCCGGTTGAATCTATGGATAGCACGCTTTCGGAGCTTATTGAGGGTAATGCGACATCCAGTGCGTTTTACTTTGAATGCTTACGTGTACGTCAAACATTAAGTGCTTCTCTCATCAAGCGCTGGCACAAAGCCAGCATCATTAGCTCTCAAGTTGCTTTGCCACTGCTCGCTTTACAAGACGTAAAAGAGGGGATTGATTGGCTTAATGACAATGCAGGCAGCGAACAATACCTATTTGAACGTTTGATTACCAAACGTGACAGAGGCACTTGGTTCCGTCAGAGCTTTGGCATCGAACCAAATGGATTACCATCAGCGCAAGTGCTCACTTATGCCAAGTTGCTTGAGTTAAAAGAGTTTGAGGCGTTTGATATCTCTTCTCCATTAGCACCTGTTGATTTTGCGCTGGGTGGTGATTGGAAACTGGTGCCCCAAATCATCGAGCACTTGGAAAGTCTGGAGGAAGCTGAAGGTGAAATTTGGCTTCAAGCCTTGTATGTCGTCTACGGAAAACTTCTTCCTCTGACTCCGCAAGATGTTGGTGTCGAGTATGAATGGGAAGAGATCGTCGATCTGCTCAATGAGTGGGTGGAAGATGAAAAATATATCCAAAAGCTACCAAGCCGCTTGGGTTACGCATTGAGCTTCGAGTCTACGTTAGCTGCGATGCAAGATGCTAACGTTGATGTGCTGTTCCGCGATTGGCTATGGCGTCAACTCTGTATTCAATCCAGAGCCTACGTGCCTTGGGATATGGCAATGCCGATTCATCAACAAGACTGGAACTTTAACAATTTAAAGGCCGCACCTTCTGCGAGCGAACGATTCAACTTAAGGAATAGCAATGCAGTTATGGGATATTGAGGCGCACCCTGAGCTATCACTTAAAGGTCGTTTTCAACGTGACGAAAACGGCGATGAAGTCTGGGTTGTGGTCGCCAAACGCACATGGCAATTCGATGGTGTGGTTTGGCACGAATTAGGTGAAAGTGAAATCTTCGATGATCCCCAATATTTGGGCGAAGAAGGCTTCTCTGCGATGAAAGTTGACCACGAGTTCGCGTATACCAAAGAAAACACAGATGTACTTGTTTACGGCAAAGCGCGCAGCTACGCGAAAAAGCCAGTGACATACCAAGAGTGTCGTGTGCTGATTGATGGTCATATCGATAAGAGTCTCGCTATTCACGGGGAACGCGTATGGGTTGAGCATGCTGGCAGTATCACGCTGAGTAACCCAGTCCCATTTATTGAAAAAGACATTGATTACACTTGCGCGATTGGTGGTGATTTACGCAACCGAATTGGCGGTGGTATTGCCGATTCCAACAAAGAGTTGCTTGAACAGAAAGTACCCTCGGTTTTTTATCCTCGAGAGGACTGGAGTGCCGCCGCGAAAAAACTACGCGTTGCGGGGGTCGGGCCAGTCCCTCCGTTCTTTGAGTCGCGCCAGAAGCTGGCCGGCACGTTCGATGACGATTGGATTGAGAACCGCAAGCCAATGTTGCCACTCGATTTTGATAAGCGGTTCTTCCAAAGCGCGCCTATTGATCAGCAGTGCAAAGGCTTTCTTCATGGGGGAGAGCGTTTGATGATGAGTGGCTTTTGTCATGATGACACGCTTTCATTCCGCATTCCTAAAGAGAAATATCGAGCAACTGCCGTTTTTAATAACGATAGCTATCAAGTTGATATGGCGATGTACACCTTATTCGTTGATGCTGAAAAGAAAACCATATCAATCAGTTACACCGCTGCGTTTCCTTGTCAGGGTAAAGAGCATTTGTTGGTGTCGACATCGATCACTAAGTTGGAAGAGGTAAGCGAGCATGCATAATTCAACAGGTCGCTATGTGTTGGGTATGGAAGTGATGACACCAACTGGTATGAACTTAGATATTGCCAGTGCAGTTTCGTATGCTGATTTAGGAAGATTCGACCAATGTGTAGGAGATGATGGTATCGAGCGGTTTACTTACGCAAAAATCGAATACACCAAAGAAATGGAACAGTTTGAGAAAACGTGTGAGTTAATAACCCGCTTGCTTGATTCATTGTTAGCGCAGTTACCACGTTCATTGAGACCAATACCTTTGCTTATAGCGGTGCCTACGTCTGTTTCACTAGTAAAGGTGCAAGAATGGCTTGGTGAAAATAACTATGCTGAGTTTGTCTCTGTGGTGAATGCAGTTCATGCCAGTGGGCCTAGTTTCGTTCTCCAGGCCATGAAATCATTGGATAAATACGATGCCATGATGTGTATCAGTGTCGATTCCTTGGTGAATTCGATGCAAACACTCATCGACGATGCGATGGTAATGAGTACGAATAATCCATGGGGCGTTATTCCGAGCGAGGGTGGGGCAGGTTTAATTCTTTGTCGTAGAAATACCATAGAGACATTGAAACTTAAGCCTCAAGCGCAACTTGGCTATATTGATACGGAATTAAACACTTCAGACCGAAGAGGCATGTTTCGACTTGTTCAACGTGCGAGTAAAAAGCTCGATTTATTTGGTGAAGTGTATTCCGATATGACGAACCTTCGCATGCACTCGGAAGATTACGGCTTTGCTCTGGGGGCTAAAGCAGAACGATTCACGAACCCAGAACAACCGCAGCTTATCAATGAGTTGTGGGGCACGATGGGCAGTTGCTCTTCTCTAGCCTTAATCGCCTTTGCGGTCAGAGATCACCATTTTAGGCAACCAACCACGTTGTTAATGTTTGACTTTCATGGTGACAAGGGGATTCTCCAGTTGCTGCAATGTTAGTAGGCACTCATCGATCAAATGGCAATGAAAATACACTCATATTATTAGGTTTACGTTTGTATCATGAAAAAGCGTATAACTGATGCAGTGAAAGCGTAAGTAAAAAACTCTAATAAGTTAGTAATAATAACTAAAATAATAGGCTTACTGTTTGTTTTAAATACTAGCCTTGATACAAGTATGTTCAAGAAAATATTATTCAACTCTAATAATATTTATTCTATGAAAGAGTACTAAGTGTCTAATAATCAGAGTACAGCCAAAGGATATATCGATCAGTTGGTTGTGAAAGCTATTGAGAAAAAGAAACTGAATGAGCAAAGGCTAGCAGAAAAAAATAAGCCAAAGCTTGAGTACGTGCTTTTTTCACAATTTGATGTATTAGACAAGCTTCCCTCTAAAAATGGTAAAACAACCGTTTATCATCTCGCAAAAAAAGGGCAGCCAGAAAAGCAGATCTGTTGCAAAGTTATCAATGATGACTCGCCAGAATTTGCGAGTAAAATGTTGGTTAACGAAGCGAGTCGATTAGAGCTTTCCCAACATCCTAGCGTGGCTAACTTCATAAAAATCGGCAACGAATTCGAACGCCCATATTTGATGTACGAGTGGATCCAAGGTGAATCACTGGCAGAAAAGATGGAGCGTCACTCTTCTAAAGGTTTCCGCCACGACCATATCGCTTGGTTGGTATATCAACTCGCTGGTGCCTTAGAGTTTATGCACACAAGAGGCATCTGCCATCTTGATATTAAGCCATCCAACGTGCTAGTGAGTGAAGGCGATTACGTTAAACTCATCGATTTCGGTGCTGCTCGTTATATTGGAGAAACGGAACCTTACGCAGAAGCAAGCTTGAACTACGCTTCACCTCTTTATATCGAAACTGGCATCGCGGAACCGCAAGATGATGTTTACTCCCTTGCTTTGCTCGCTGGACATTTATTTTTGGGTTCAATATTTGGTGATACTTGGAATAAGCAATTAAAAGACCGAAAACGTCCTGCATTGATCCCGGCTCATATTTGGAAGTTGCTGAAACAAGTCATCAATAAACCAAGAGGGCATGGCTATACCGCTATTTCTTTTGCTCAACAGTTAGCGCGAATCGATACGCAATCAATTAACTCAAATTCTAACGCACCAATTTTCAGTAGCTTGCGTAATGCGGATCTTCTGCTTACACACTGTAAGTCGAATGATAAAACAGCGTACGGACGCTTCAAACTATTGGAGGCGAGTTTAGTGTTGAGTGTGGTGGCAATGACAGGAAGTTATTTGTATCAGCAAAATTCGGATGCATTGGATGCTGTTTTTGCCAAAGAAACGACACCTTTAAGTCACACAATCACGCCCACAGATACTGCTTCTTTTTTGGCTGAGCCGCCATGGAAAATCAAAGAAGTATTAGCAAAAATTGAGCAGAGCGTTGATACGACTGAAGCCTACCGAGAAGCGTATCGAGTTCAGCAACTAAGCCTTTCGGGTTTATATAATGAAAAACAGACTCAGTTGAAGTCTTACCAAGCTTTAGCTGATGGACTACCACAGACATTAGTGGATTTACGCAAGGAGCTTGTCACGTTACGAGAGGAACTCGTTCGTGATGGTGCATTGTTTCCCTATGCGGACGAAACACTGACTAAAGTGATGTCGGGTTTGAATGTCGCCTCTGTTGATTCCATGAAAGTATCTGCCATTGCTGGCAGTCGTGATAAGCAGATTGCTCACTTAATTTTAGATGGTGAAGCTAAGCTCGCAGAAGAAGAAATGAAAGAGGCGTGGTTATTAAACCAGTCACAGGCATATTTCTATAGCCAAATTTTACCAAAGAGAGTGATGGGAAATATTAATGACTCCATTGATAAACATGCAGAAGCTCACTTTTATACCAAAGCGATTGAAGAAGCTGAATTAGCCAAAGACTACTTTGGTAATACGCCAGAACTAGAAAAAAAAATAACAGACTTAATCATCGCAAGAAGCGAATTTATTTTGTTTAGTACGGTGATGGAGCAATCCATTTTCGACAAACAGAAATTGCATGAGTCCCTTGCTGATTTAGAACGAAATGCGCCAAGAAAATTTACAGAAATCACAAAAATTCTAGATAGCATGGCGTCGGATGCGATTAATCAGAGTCATCAGTTTTCTAAGCCTGCAAATGGTGCCATTGCCGTAGCTCGTGCATTGAGAGACTACTTGACTGAAGGAGATGCGAATTTTGTCCAACATTGATACTGATCACCTTCTTAAACCGATTTCTGATGAATCTCCTGCGGGTAACGATGCTCGTTACGAGTTTTGCTATGAAATGATGGAAGCCGAGGTAAAAAAGTTCGGCTCTCTATTTGGCGAAACGGTCGACTGGAATGTAGTAAAAACCAATGCGATGGAAGTGCTCGAGCATCATAGTAAAGATTTAAAAGCACTTTGCTATTTAGTACGAGCGCTTGCCGAGGAATCTGGGCTCAAAGGTTTTGAGCAAGGTCTGAAACTGCTTAATGAGGCGTTAGCTTGCTTCGGTAGTGATCTTTACCCGTCACGGAAACGCGGTAGAGACGGTGCGGTGGAGTGGTTGAACCATCAATTTAAATTGATGAGCACTAAGCTTGCGGACAGTGCGCAATCTTGGGAATTAGTTTCAGGCTGTATTTCGGCGATTGAAGAAGTGCAGCGTCAGTACGACGATGTTTACCAAGATTCCGAAGCGGACTTCTTTGAGATTCGCACGCAGCTCAATGTTTTATCTCAACAAGCAGCTGCCGATGACCAGAGCGATGACGCAATAGCTACCATCGAACAAGCGGCACCAGCTACGCAGCCTGCCGCGGTAGAAACGCCAGCACAGAACGACGTTCAAACCGCTTCAGCGAAGAAGGTTCCGCCGGCCCCTAAACTTGCGCCAGTTAAGAAAGCCGTAGCAAAAGAAGTCGATGTCGATACAGATTTCTCATCGCCTACGGCTTCAAAACGCACGTTAAAAAAAGTCGCGGAAGTCATGCTTCATGCGAATCCAAGTGATCCGCTGGCTTACCGAATTTATCGTCATCTGACTTGGGATGACATTGATGGTCTACCTGACCACCAAAACAATCAAACGCCATTGAGCTTGGCGGTATCGTCCGATCAACAAGCGGAATACCGCGACAAAGCCAATCAGGAAAGTGACATCGACACGATTAAACGTTTGGAGCGCACGCTAACTGACGCGCCATTTTGGCTCACAGGCCACCATTTCGTGTATTTGATGCTTACTAACTTAGGTTTTGATGACGCAGCACTTGCCGTGAAACAAGAAGTAAAGCGGTTTGTTGAGTCACTGGAGGGCATCGAACGCCTCTCTTTTAAGAATTCTATACCATTTGCAGATGAAGCAACATTGAGTTGGTTGTCTACTCAAGATGCTACTTCATCGGCAGCACAAACTGTTGTACAGACGGTTGTGATCGCTGAAGAAGATTCATTGCTGGTGGAGGATATCACTCTAGAAAATCTAGGGGAATATGCCGCAGAACTCGCCCGCAAACTTGAGCTGGATGGCTCAGGGCGTGGACAGTTCATGCTGTATTTACAATTGATAGCAGCTTACCAGTCTGTTGGATTATACCCGTTGTGTTTGCCGTATCTTGAGAAGGGGTGGGAAGTACAAAGTGCGTTTAATCTCGCGAGCTGGGAACCCCACTTATCGTCGCAGTTAGAAGACCTGATTCGAAAAACACTCCATCAGTTATTCAGAAGTAAGGATCTTTTACCTGAGAAGTATGAAGAGTGGAAAGCAATTTATGACTAATTAAAGAGTTAGATAAGGAACGAATTATGTCACGTGACGGCTCGGTGGCTCCTAAAGAGCGAATTAATATCCGTTATGTTCCAGCAACTGGCGATACGCAAGAAGACGTAGAGCTGCCGCTAAGCATGATGGTGGTTGGCGACTTTACTGCACGTGCAGATGAGACGCCAATTGAAGAACGCACTCCAATCAATATTGATAAAGACAACTTTAACGAAGTGCTAGAAGGCATGTCTCCAAACGTTAAAGTGAACGTTGAAAACCGTCTTTCTGATGAAGAAGGCGGCCAAATCGGTGTTGATCTAACGTTCCAAAACATGAAGGACTTCTCTCCAGAAGCGATCGCGAAAAGCGTGCCTGAACTAAACAGCCTGCTTGAACTTCGCGAAGCCTTGGTGGCGCTGAAAGGCCCTCTAGGTAATGTTCCTGCATTCCGCAAGAAGATCGCATCAGTACTTCAAGATGAAGACGCGAGAAAGAAACTGTTGGATGAACTAAGCATTGGTAACGACCAAGAAGCGAAAGAAGAGTAAGGGATATCATGTCTGCAGAAGCACAAGCGCCAGAACAAGAAGCAGCCTTAGTTGAATCAGGCTCACTTCTGGATAGCATTCTTAACGAAACTCGTTTAAAGCCAAGTGATGAAGGTTTTGATGTTGCAAAACGCGGCGTAGAAGCATTCATCAGTGAGCTACTAAGCAGCTCGAACACAGAGAAAGTGGATCAGTCTTTAGTTGATCTGATGATCTCAGAAATTGACCAAAAACTGTCTAAGCAAGTTGATGCAATTCTTCACAACGAAGAAGTTCAAGCGATTGAATCAACTTGGCGTGGCCTTAAGTACCTGGTTGACCACACTGACTTCCGTGAGAACATTCAAATTGAATTGATCTCTGCAAAGAAAGATGAAGTTCTTGATGACTTCGAAGACGCACCAGAAGTGGTGAAGTCTGGTTTGTACAAACAAATCTATACGCGTGAATATGGCCAATTTGGTGGTAAACCTGTTGGCGCAGTCATTTGTGACTACGATATGTCGGCTTCGTCTCCAGACATCAAACTGATGGAGTACATGGCAAACGTGGGTGCAATGTCTCATGCTCCATTTATTACATCTGCGTCTGCGAAGTTCTTTGGTCTAGATAGCTATGAAGAGCTACCGAATCTAAAAGATCTTAAGTCAGTATTTGAAGGCCCACAATACACTAAATGGCGTAGTCTACGTGAACACGAAGATGCGCGTTACTTAGGTTTGTGTACTTCCCGTTTCATGTTACGTACACCTTACTCCGTAGAAGATAACCCAATTAAGGCGTTTGACTACGATGAGCAAGTAACAGACAGCCATGACAACTACCTATGGGGTAACTCTGCGTACGCGATGGCATCAAAAATTAGTGAGTCTTTCGCTAAGTACCGTTGGTGTCCAAACATCATTGGTCCTCAAAGCGGTGGTACTGTGCATGACTTACCGGTTTACAACTTTGAAGCCATGGGTCAAATCGAAACTAAGATCCCAACTGAGATCCTGGTTTCTGACCGTCGCGAGTACGAGCTAGCAGAAGAAGGCTTCATTGCGCTAACTATGCGTAAAGGTTCTGACAACGCGGCGTTCTTCTCTGCAAACTCTGTTCAAAAGCCGAAAGTGTTTGCGAACACGCCAGAAGGCAAACAAGCAGAGATGAACTACAAGCTAGGTACTCAGCTTCCTTACATGTTCATTATCAACCGCTTAGCGCACTACATCAAAGTGCTACAGCGTGAGCAAATCGGTTCGTGGAAAGAGCGTTCTGACCTAGAAATTGAACTGAACAAGTGGATTCGTCAATACGTTTCTGACCAGGAAAACCCGCCAGCAGAAGTCCGTGGTCGTCGTCCACTACGTGCTGCTAAGGTTGAAGTGTCAGACGTAGAAGGCGACCCAGGTTGGTACAAAGTATCAATGTCTGTACGTCCTCACTTCAAGTACATGGGTGCGAGCTTCGACTTGTCTCTAGTTGGTAAGTTAGACCAATAACCCATTGCTGAAACCATAAAGCAGCCAGTAAAGACTGGCTGCTTTTTTCGTAGGAGTGAAGATGGAAAAAGGTTATCGCCTTTTAGAGCGGATTGAGCTTGGTGAGCCCAAAAACTGTTACGAGAAAGTCGTTTCTCACAAGCATTTGATTGAATCTATTCATTCTCATCTCGCAGACTTGCTGAATACCCATTCTGGGAATGCAATGATCGACAATGAGTATGGTTTACCAGATTTTAATGACGTACTTTCTAACAACACGAACCTAGTTCGCCACATTCAAAAAAACATCACGTCAACCATAGAACGCTTTGAACCGCGACTGTTGAATGTCGAGGTTAATTACCGTGAAGATCACCATAACCCGCTACAACTCGGCTTTGGTATTCGCGGCGAAGTTTCCCATAACGGCGGTAAAGTCCCAATGTCGATAGACGTCTACATGGGAACCGACGGCCAATTTAACGTTTAGTAGGTGCCACTTGAGTAACAGTAAATACTTTCAAGATGAACTCACGTATTTGCGTGAGTCGGGTAGTGAGTTTGCCAAATATCATCCAAAGTTAACTCACTTTCTCTCTGAGGGAACCTTTGACCCAGATGTCGAACGACTGCTCGAAGGTTTTGCCTTTCTGACAGGTCGAATCCGCGAGAAGATTGATGATGAACTGCCTGAGCTGACGCAATCTCTGATGACTTTGCTGTGGCCACATTACATGCGTTCGATTCCGTCTTTGTGCATTAGCGAACTAAAACCGCATACCGGAAGTGTTACTGAGAAAACCGTGGTGAAACGTGGCGCAGAAATGGCGAGTGAACAGGTAGAGGGCACGCAATGTTTGTTCCGTACTTGTTACGACGTCAATCTATACCCAATTACGATCACTAACATCGAACAGACCAACAGCCGCACCAGTTCGATTATTGATGTGACTTTATCGACGGAGCATGGTCTTGAACTGTCTCGGATCGGTTTAGACACGCTGCGATTACACCTGCATGGCGAGATTCATATTACTCGAACTGTCTTTTTATGGCTGTTCCGTTACCTAGATTATGTCGAATTAGATGTTGGTGGTGGTTACAAACATCGCTTAGGGCCAGAATACGTTAAGCCAGTTGGGCATGAAGAGGACGAAGCGCTCCTGCCTTACAGCAAAAATTCATTTGCAGGCTACCGTTTGCTGCAAGAATTCTTCTCTTTGCCAGATAAGTTCATGTTCTTCGACATTAAAGGCTTAGAGTGGCTAAAAGGCATTCCACAACGTAGCACGGTCAAAATCAAATTCCACTTTAAGCGTGCATTACCGTCAGAAGTGGTGCTTAAAGATAAGCACTTGAAATTGCACTGTACGCCTGCCGTTAATTTATTTGAAAAAGATGGCGATCCAATTCGTTTAGAGCACCGACGTAACGAGTACAAGGTACGTCCGCAAAGCAACACTCAGGAGCATTACGAAGTCTATTCCATTGAGCAAGTGGAAAGCTGGAGTAAAGACGAGCGTCGTCGAAAGTCTCTGATTGAATTTGAATCATTTGAGCATCAAATTAACCAACGAGATAAGCGCGAGTTTTACAAATCTAAAGTCGCTGAGCGTGTAAGCGGTAGAGGCCTTGAACGCTACATATCATTTCATACTCATAATGGGGACATTGCGGAACTGGGAACAGAAACGGTACTTATGAAACTGCAATGTAGTAACGCAGATTTAGCGGAACGTTTGTCAGTGGGGGACATCACTTACGCGACTCATAAATCACCGACCTATGCGACGTTTAGGAATATTACCAAGCCCACTCAATCGGTCAGTCCGCAAGTGAATGGTGAGCTTCAGTGGCAGCTAATTGCGAATATGTCACTCAACTATTTATCGCTGGCAAATATTGATGTACTTAAAGTGCTTCTCTCTACCTATGATTTCCACTCTCGTGTTGACAGACAAGCGCACCGCGCATCCATTCATCGACTTGATGGGGTTATCTCTTCGGAAATGAAACCAATCGACCGTGTGTTTCGTGGCGTTTCGGTACGCGGCAATCAGTTTAAGTTGGTCACCAATTCCAAATTTTTTGTCAATGAAGGCGACATGTTCTTGATGGCGACGGTGCTTAACGAATTCATCCGTTTGTACTCGAGTGTGAACTCCTTTACCGAACTGGAAGTGTTTGATGAAGCGACAGGCGAGGTTTATAACTGGGCAAGTCTTATCGGACAGCAGACGATACTATGATTAATACACTTTCTGATAAGTCGAATGAGTTTAGTTTCTATCAAGCAGTCTTGCTGCTAGAGAAGCATTATCAACTAGAGCCGAACTCTAACTTTGTCGCCGTCGGTGAGAACAAGTACTTCCACCAAGAACGTATTGAGTTCAGCGTTTCGCCAAACTTATCTTTTCCAAAGAGCGATATGGACTTTATTGCTCATATGGAGAGAAATGGCCAGCAGTATTCTAGAGTCGAAACTAACTTTCTTGGCTTGCATGGTTCAAGCTCACCACTTCCTGCTTCTTATACTGAGAAACTGGCAGGGCGAGATCCTGAAGACAATCCGGTAAAAGATTTCTTTGATTTTTTCCATAATCGGTACACCAGTTTGTTGTATCGGGTTTGGAAGAAATACCGATATCACGTGCAGTACCAAAGCGGGGCAAGTGATGCCTTCTCTGGACGTATTCTGCACTTGGCAGGCCTATCTAGCGTAATGCAAGATAGTAAGGTCGCAGAGTTAGATCGAGCGAAAATACTGTCTTATGTAAACCAACTTTCTACGCGTACGCGTTCGCCGAAGCTGATTTCCGGTATTGTTTCGCATTACTTCTCGTTGCCTAGCGTGCGCATTGAAGAGTGGGTATATCGCCGCGTAGAAATCGCAGAAAGCCAACGGAATAAACTCAACCGTGCTAATTGCATATTAGGGCAAAATTTGCACTTAGGACAAAGCATTGCGGACTTAAACGGCAAATTTAATCTCTGCATCGACAGCATCGATTTTGAAACATTTAAGCAGTTTTCCTACGATGGTGAGTTACACAAAACACTGGTTGGCCTGATGCGTTTCATTTTGCGTGACCCGATGTCGTGGGACTTAAAGTTGACAGTTAACTTAGATAGTATTCCAGAGAATAAGCTAGGTAATGGGGAAGGGAACCACTTAGGACAAACATTCTGGTTAGGTAACCCAAGTGATAAAGATGCCAAAATCCGAGTCATAGGAAGCATATAAGAAAGCCGCTCTACGAGCGGCTTTTTATGTTGTCATCAAAAAGGTCAGAAAAGCTTAACGACTGATCGGCTGGTGAAGTACGACGGTAGTATCAAGCCTTTGAATCCCGTTAAATGACTCAATTTCGTTACAAAGATGATGAATAGACTGCAGATCGGGCGCTTCAATTAGGGCAATAATATCAAAGTTGCCACCAACAACGCTTGTTAAGCGAACCTCAGGGATTTCTTTAAGCGCATTTGTTACATCATTTTTCTTACCCTTTTCACAAGATATCAATAGATAGCTTGCGGCTTTGCGCCCTTCGTTTTCTACACGAATTTGTGCGGTATAGCCTTTGATAATACCGGTCTTTTCTAAACGATTAATCCTTTCTGCTACTGCTGTACGAGACAAACCAATGTTTCGAGATAGATTCGCAATAGACTCACGCCCGTTTGACAATAGACTTGAAAGTATTTTTCGATCTAATTTATCTAAACCTTGTAAAGTCATGTTTGAAATCATGTGTTCTGCCTATTTTGTTTTTATATTGTTATTTAATCGACTCTGGGAGCGTAAAGTTATATAGCTCAGCAAGAGTGAATGGGTTTTTCTGCGTCAATGGAGTGATGCGTAAGCTTAAGTCCCTCCCTGACACTTTTATGTCACTGACAAAGCTGCCGTTATGAGTGTTTGTCAAGGTCGAGTCACCTAGCAATCTGTATATCGCCCATTGACCACTCTTATTTAAAACGTGCTGTCTACCTTCGTCGGTTACATCCTGGAGTGTGATACTAATATTGAAGTCACCATTTTGCGGTGGCCAGGCCATTTCACGAATTCGGCTTGGACCGTGGTAGTAACTCATATTGGTATCCGCAATTTTTAAACTGGCTCTAATTGCACTAGAGTCAAGGTCGAGTACTCTTGCACTAAACGGAATATGAACTCGGTTGGTGCTTTTATTAATTAATGTATCTCGAATGACATTATAGTTGCGTAGTTGCACTAGCAGAGCTGGAGAGATTGGCATCGTCTCACCATCTACCTGCTTTGGCGTCCACAAGTTCGTATCGTAGAACGGTGCAAAGTTTTTCTGAATAAATGTGTCTAACAAGCCACCTGAAGCAAATAGCAATTCGAAATCTTCAATTGAGATTTCCTCGGTCGCTGTTAGGTCAAATGGATATTTCCCCAATCCAATCTCTTTAAACTTGGTATAAATTTCACTGTACCACTGAGTTTGGATGCCTTTTGCGGACTCTGTAATCATTACTGACCAGCTTTGCTGAACCACATCTAGTAACCAGCTGCGAACGGGTTCTGGTGATTTTTGTGCAATCTGTTTAAGCTTGATTAATGGGTCCGCCTCAGTACTGTTCATTCGATGCTGTGCTGCTGCTAGCGCCGCCATTTGTGGATCTGGCGCGTCGGCGATGTCCTTCATGTAGGTGCGAACACGGCTCAACGCTGCAACGGTCTCATCCCATGGAGTAGGGGAGTTTGGTGTCTCACTCACTTGAAGCTGGTTTAATAAGTGAAAGGCTTGCTCAACACGTTGCATTAGCAAGTAATCAGGCTTTACCACTTCTTCTACGGCATCTGATGCAGAATCTGCTGCTGCCGCGAGTTTCGGGTCAAGTTTTGAAATTAGAGCGCTTTTTTCGCCAACGGGTGAAAATTGCGTGTTGGCATAGACCTGCTTCAATACCGTTGTCATTGGTGAAGAAGGGCCAGAGATTAAGTCTATCGCGTTGGTCAGGTCACCAACGTTGTCATAGTTTTGGACTTTGAGCTCACTCAGCGCATTACGCCAGTTATTGATGTAGTCATCAGTATATTTTTTTCGCACTTCTTCTTTAAAGGCTTCTTGCTCTTCGTTGGTAGGGATGACATGTTGCGATAGACCTAGAACCCAGTTGTCGCTGATTACTCGTTGTGACATTAAGTCCACGCGTGGTCGATAAAAGGTGCTAAAACCTGTGGAGGTATAGATCTTATCGACGATTAAGCGTTCGCTATCGATTGGCGTATTAAATACATTGCTAAACTCAAAACCGACGGCTCGTTGCAGATCTAATGTTCCTAAATCAATAGAGCTTGCTTCGTTTAAAATGCCTGCATACACGAGGTCGACATTCGAATTTGCAAGTAATGAGCGACGTGTTGCACGAACAAGATCCATGTTGATATCGATTGGAGCAAATTGTGTGCGAAAGTAGGCGTCTAAGTAGCGCATGGCCTGATCAACGACGTCACTTCGGTTACTCAAATCACTCATCATTTGGAGTGTTTGATGACGTAAAAAACGGATATCACGCTTAGATGGATCGTTAAGCATTAAATACCCCTTCAATAGAGGTAAAGCGCGCGTGAAAGCGTTTTGATTTTGTGCCAATTGTAGGCGGTAACCTTTCTCAATCAGAGGTATTAGCTGCTGAGCGACTTCCTTAAGTAACGCTTCGTAGGCAATGCGAGTGCTTTGATCCAAACGGCTAATATTGAGTGGTAATATTTCCTCATCTAAAGCCTTAGAACCTTTAAGCCATGCCCCATAAGACGGTTCTATCGCTTTGGTTGCATTTTCTAAAAGCTCACTAAATCTTGCATCGTGCTCTGCTTGTGATTTGTCATCAATACTTAGGAGTTGATTCATCACATGTAAGTTACTGTCTAACGTAGTTGCAAAAAAGTAACTACCGCCAGCAAGCAGAATAATGGAGCCGAGTATGGCTAAACGGCTTTGTCTCTGAATTAGACGAAGATACGTCTTGTTTTCTCCCGCAAAATCGCTTTCAGGCAATATTTGCGAATCAATCAGAAAGCGAGAAAAATACGGTGTTTCCGTCAACTGGGTATGCTCAGAGGCGATAATTGGTAAGTTGAAGTAGTTACTACAACTTTTTGCTAGTAAATTGTATTTACGACCGCCTTGTAAACTTGAGCTAAAGAAAATTTCACGGATATCTAGCGAATAAACACCGTTGTTAACATCACACAGACGCTCAAGGACATAGCTGACTTCAGACTGACATAGCTCAAACTGCTTAGGGAAAGCGAGAATTGCCTGTTTCTCGTCGATATCTGTTGAGTTAGCTGATGCATCTAGCGCGTTACTTTCAAGCACTTTAACTAGATTTCGGTAGCTATCACGGTAGTATTCTGAAAAAACACCTTTGGCCTCTTTCAGCGGGATAGAAAGGAACTCTACACGTGTCTTAATAGAGCTAAAGTGCATGTATTCTTTAAATCCATCTAACTTGTCTAGCTTCGACATAATTAGATAAATGGGTAATGCTGACGACGTTTTAGAGTTGATAGTGCTCAAGCGCTCCAATAACGACGAAATAGTGTACTCTTTTTGTTCTGGCTCAGAGACGATCATGAACTCGAAGTCGATAAAGAATAAACAGCCAGAAAATGGTTTTCTAGGTCGGTGGCGAATCACTTCTTCGATGAATGTATTCCATAAAGAAGCATCACTGCTTGATATTTCTTGAAACACTAAGCGTTGGTCAGGTTTGATGTATACAGCGCTGTCAGATTCGTACCATTCAAAAAAATCATTCTTAGCGGTTCTCGTGCGATCCATTGGTTTAATTGCACTAGAATTAAATAAAAATTGACGTCGCCCTGACCCTTTATTACCAAGCATCAGATAAATTGGTTTCTTGCCTGAGTTAGCAAGAAGAGGTTGGATAACCATAGAAAGAGCTTCTTCCTCAGTTTCCAAATTTTGAGCTTTAGCGCTGTTCTTTTTTTTCAACCATAGTGTGAATTGAAAAGTGATGTAGAAAATGGCGATAGCACCAAGGCTCAGCCAAAGATACAGTTTATCTGCATCTTTTAGAAAAAGAAGATAAATAGTGGTAATGGTTATCGCCACTAAAAGCGTTAATATAGTAGAAATCACAACTGGATTTCTAAACAGTTTTTGTTTGAACATAAGCCTAAAACTTCTTTAATTGTATTGTTATTTATTGTCAGTTTTTTCAGCTTGTAGCTGACTCAATTTATATAGGTAGATGTTCAGTAAAAGGGTTGCGCGGTCAATTTCCTTTTGCTGTGAATACTTTTCAGCGTATTCAATACGACCTAGAAGCGGGAATAGTGAGTTACTATATTCGTACGCCGTTTTAGAGTTCTTATCTACATTCTGTCTAGCTACGTTGGCAAACACCGTTCTTGCGTCTGAAAATCGCTTATACACATCCATAAACTGGTCTTCTAAATGGGCGCTCTGTGTCAAAAAGTTTTGACGTAACTGCTGGGCAGAAGATGAATCTGGATAGATTGCGATTAATTCATTGGTCAAGCTATCGAGCTCGCTGACGTTACTTACTTTGGCCGAGTCTAAAAACCAGTTATTCATCATAATATCTACGCGATTAATAGTTGGTGTTTTCAGTGACTGGGCATATTTTTTATTTTCGTAATCTAACGAGGCGACCAACTTTACAAGTTCATTAAGTGAAGCTTGACTAATTTTTTGCTCCAGCGTTCGATAGCGTTGTTGTTCGTACACAAAATGTGAACATATCGCCGTAACAATCAAGCCAATGATGAAGTAGATCATAAATCGGCCGGACTTTGTTGGGTTCGTTTTTTCACTGTTATTGAGGGGGGATGGCGAGTCCGGGGCAGGAGAGGGAGATACATTCACTTTAATTTCAGGTGTTGCCTGTGCGGAAGCTGAAGCGTTAGTATTTGCTTGTTTTTTCTCGCGTAACTCTATGGCATGTTGTTGTTCTTTTATCTGTTCAGCCCATTGATTTAAGATACGACGAATGCGACCAAATGAAGGCGCTTGAATACCGTAATGAAGGCGAAGCTCTTCCTCTATTCTTAAACACAACTGGTGCGCAGCTTCAATCAGTGGAAGTTCTTCCGGCAACGCACGGTGCTTATTAATACGTTTTTCAGTATGCTCCACCATCCATTCAATTGCGCTCATTCGTGCTTTTGACTTTGAATGTTCAGGGTATGCGGTGTTCCAATAGACGACACACACATCAAGCAATGAATTTAACCCTTCAACAAGGCCTCTTAGACCATCGTTATATGTTGATGCGACCGTGAAGTAGCAGCAACAACGTAAGTCTTTTGCGTGAGTGCTCAAGATTTTTTTTGAGAGTGTTTGAACCGTTTTCCAAGAGACTCTTCCGGTGACTTTATTAAGATTATTTATTTGACGTTTTATTTCGTCAAAGTCTTCAGAGCCATTAGGGTTAGAGCCGCTTGGGTTATTTTCATCGATTGGTCTTCGAGCGAAGTCGCTAAAAAACATAAGGCAAATTCCAACTGATCATATAGAAGTATTAAGGTATATAGGACTCCACTGCTGTTATATTAAATTGTAAGCAGTGCATTACCGAAGTGATTCTATAGATAAAAGAAGTTGTTTAGATAATAAAAACACTTAAAAAATAAATTAAATTATCCTTAGTGTGATCTTTGTTCATAATATTAATGTCAATAGTTCGATTTGTTTTTAAGGAGAGCCTTATATATGACGAAGTCGATCTTTTGAGTTAATAAATGTGATTAAATTGTTAATTTTGTCTGTTTTTTGTTCGCCTGTGTTCTTTAAAATAGCCCTCTTAAATTGGTGATAGAGCCTTCTTAATTTTTATTTAATTAAATAGGTTTACAGGCTCATTGCTTTAACTCAGTTCGGTCCATTAGTTTTTGTTTGTAGGTAAAATAACCAACCCTGTAGTTGAAATGTATTAAGTTATAGGTGTTTTTTTAGGCTTATTGAAAAAGAGAATATAATTGATATCTTTCGCCTCTAAGTAGAATATCGGTTTTCCTAGAGGGACGAAATGCTAAAACCAAGTCAAATCGGGCTGATTTCAGCCATGTGTCTATTTTCTTCTTTTGCAGTCGCAAAGGGAGAGCGTTATGGACTCTCTGCCAGTATGTTGACTATCGATAGCATTAATTACGAAGAAGGTAACAGTGGTGAACAAGACACTCTGAGGTTTGGCTTGGTTCATTCTCGCCCTATTGATGAAAATAATAACCGTTGGCGCTGGTGGTTAGGGCTTAACTACCTAGCAGAAGATATCGAAGCGCCAGCTAGCGGTCTATATCAAGAAGTAACTAACTATGAACTTCGTGTTGTACCGCAATATGCGCTGGCTTCTTGGAGCGTTTTCACACCGTACGTAGGTGCTGGTTTATCTGCAGGTTACTCACAATATTCAAACCGTTGGCAAGTTGACCCAGAAGGTTACCGCTATAAGAGTGTCGAGGACATCGATCAGTTCGAGCTGGGTGCAGTTATCGCCGTTGGTACGGTCATTAAGCTAGGTAGTAACCCAGATGCTCATATACAAATCATTCCTCAAGCCTCTTATATTCTCCCAGTTATCAATGATGGGATAGGTGGGCTTGAACTGTCTGTTTCTATGCTATTTTGAGGTATATAGATGCACTCAAATCAGCTAGTTCTATTTATTTCTAAATGCCCAGAGGAATACACGGGTGCTAAGCACATTGAAATGCCCGAGAGTGGTGGTTCAATGGGGCGTTCACCAAGTTGTAGTGTGTCTTTAACCGATCACAACCGTTTTATATCAGGCACTCATTGCCTGATCAGTGTGTATGGAGATACCTACTATATTAGTGACGTATCCACTAATGGCACTTTGGTTAACGGAAACAAAATACTAAAAAATCAACCTGTTGCGATAGTCGATGGCGATATTATTTCTTTAGGACAATATGAAATTGGCGTTTCTCTGGAGCATGTTACCTCGACACAAGACATTGCCGCTGATATAGCCCCTGAGCGAGTATCCAATGATCCTTTGGTTAGCCTCGGAGACGCAGTTGTCGAAGAAGAAGAAAAAGTAGGCGCTTTAGAAGATTTGTTTATGGAGACTAAACAGGATGACATTGATTGTCATGATCCTGTTGCGCACCTTAACTTTTCAATGCAGCGAGATGATGATTATTTAATTCGTGACGATGAGCATCCAGAACCTGAACAGCCTAAAACGGTGGAAAGCACACGTCAGGTGATCGATGACAGTTTCAGCATATACTCCGAGTTCGATCAGCCAAGCCTCATCCCTGAAGATTGGATGGCTACGGAGACCAAGAGTAACGCATCAATAAAGGGTTCGTTAGGGGTAGAGAACGGTACGCCATATAGAGAAGATATTGTCTCAGAAGAGACGGTTCAACCCCAAACGACGATTCTAGATAGGGCAGTTCAAAGACAGCATCATGCACCTAACTCCACAGAGGCGATCGTCGAACATACTGCTACGGGCTCAAAATGGGAAGAGATGACACAGTCATTTACTCCCTCTTCTCAAGCTAATCAGCAACTGCAAATGCCTGCGGTAGAACCTACGATAAACAGTACGACTAAAGAGCAAGCGGGAATCGAAGCAACCGCCTGTTCTCTAGATATAGCACAAGCGTTTTTTGATGGTTTGGGTATAAGAAATCCTGAGCTAATGACGAATGAAGCTCAGTTGTTCAAACAAATGGGCACTTGTTTGCGCTTATGTATCGATAACCTGCAGAAAGAATTACACGAAGTAGAGTCCTTGAAAGAAGAGCAGAGTACGAGTGAGTCTAACTCTAACATTGCGGAGCTGATGCTGACTCTCAATAGCCAACATCTACTGGCTCCAAATGAACTGGTAGAACAAATGCTTGATGAGTTGAATGACCACCAAGTCACGTTTAATAAAGCGCTGAATGAGCTCATTTTAGAACAATCAGAGACGAACGATCCCGTTGCATTTGCTAACAAAGTTGCGAGTCAATCTTTGTTCTCAACGAAGTCAAAACTGTGGGGCGAATATTTAGATTTCTACTCTAACAATCGTCGCCTGCTCAACGAAACATCCTTAAAAGGGCTGATTAAGAAAAACTATAACAAAGTGATTAAGGGAAACCATGCGTAGTATCGCCGTATTACTCGGATTTGCCATGTTGTCCGGTTGTTCCATGTGGGATCAATTTAAAGAGTCCACGGGTATCACACCAGAAACTTCGTCCATTGAATTGGTTATTGAGGCGTCACCTGTACTCAATGTGAGAGATGGGGGGCAGTCATCTCCGGTCATTCTCCGCCTTCACGAATTAAATTCGCCAGTTTTATTCCGAAGCTTAGATTTTTTTGCGCTGTTTGAAAACGATAAAGCGTCGTTGGGTGATGAGTACATCAAACGTTATGAATATCAAATACAGCCAGGTGGAAAAGTTCATGAAATGCTAACGCTAGACCCTGACACTCGTGCCGTCGGTTTTTCTGTGGCCTTTCGTGATATTGATGGTTCGTCATGGCGTAAAGTTGAAGTCATTGAAGAGAAGAGCGAGTACTACATCAAGCTCAAGTTAGAAGGCAGTGAGTTAATTTCTGATAATACTCGCGGCATTGAACAGGTTTACTTTTAAGGGATAGAAACATGTCTTTATACAATCCAGTTGTTTGGCAAGATGGAATGTTCATGAAGCCGCAGCATTTTCAACAACTCGATCGTTCGCAAAGTAAACTGTCGAGCATGTTGAGCAACAACGCATCTCCTTTACATTGGGGGATTAAGCGTTTGGAAATAAATTCACAACTGCTAGCCCTCGGTAAAATTGGTATTACGCGTGCAGAAGGCATCCTACAGGACCGCACGCCATTTGAGCTTCCACTGCTCGCTGAACTACCAGAAGTGAAAGATGTGGATCCTTCGATTGCCGATAAAGTGGTTTATTTGTGCTGTCCGTTACCATCGGAACGTTCTGAGTTATTTGGCACTAAAAAAGACGGTGCACGTTATACGATGGAATCTCAAGAAGCGGTTGATGCTTGTTATGATTCGGAAGACATGGCAAATATCGTCGTCGGTAAGCTTAACTTTTGCTTAATGTACGACCATGAAGATAAAAGTGCTTACACGTCTATTCCGATCCTCAAGATCTCGGAAGTGAAGCCAGATGGTAGCGTGATCTTAGATGATAGTTTCATTCCTACCTGTATTGATATTCACGCATCTACGGTACTTAATAAGTTCGCGACGGAGTTTGCTTCTATGCTGAAGCACCGCGCAGAATCCATAGTTCAGCGACTGGGAGTGGTGGATCAACAAGGCGTATCATCAGTTTCTGACTTTATGCTATTGCAAGCGCTCAATAGATACGAACCCTTGTTTTGGCATTTTGCAAACACAGAAGCTGTACACCCTGAGTCTTTGTATCGAATTCTTCTTCAGGCAGAGGGCGAGCTTTCGACGCTGTGCTCGACGACACGCCGACCTATTGAGTTTACTAAATACAATCATGGTGATCTTACTAGCTGTCTTTCTCGCGTTCTAGACAGTGCGAAAATGACATTGAGCGTGATGTCTGAACAAAGAGCAATTCCACTGACCTTAAAAGATCAGAACTATGGCATCAGAACGGCAGCGATCCCTGACAATAAGATCATTGATACGACGACCTTTATTCTTGCAGTTAAAGCCGACGTTACCTTGGATGTCCTGCATACGCAGTTTGTCAGCCAAACGAAGATCGGTTCAATCGATAACATTCGCGACTTGATTAACCTTCAACTGCCAGGGATTGAGATCAAACCAATGCCAGTTGTGCCACGCGCGCTGCCGTATCACGCTGGCTATACCTATTTCGAGCTCGATAAAACGGGTGAAGAGTGGATGGCATTGAAGAACACTGCTGCGATTGCGATTCACGTTGCGGGCGATTTCGCTAACTTATCATTGCAACTTTGGGCCGTTCGTCTATGAGTTACGCAGAAACAGACGTCACCGTAGTCTTATTCCAACCAGAGCCTGGCAAACCCATGGAGGTAATGCCAGCGCCTGACTTATCGAGAAACATCGCAGTACAAGACCTATCTATCGACAACATGGGTATTAACCCGCTGGTGGATCAATTCTCATGGTTGATCGCCAGTCTGTCTTGTATGTCTTCGATCCCTTGGCTTGATGACCCGATGCCATTTCGTGAACAAGTGGCACGTGAGATTCGAAAAGGTGAACGAAAACTTAATGAAATGGAGCTCGATCGTGCTTCGGTTCTTGTTATTCGTTACTGCTTGTGTGCGGCGATTGATGAATCTGTTTGTCGGCAAGAATGGGGGGCAAATAGTCACTGGAGCCAGAACAGCTTACTGTCTGAATTCCATAACGAAACCTCTGGTGGTGACAAGTTTTTCGTTATTCTCGACCGCTTAAAAGCCGACCCTCGCAAATACCGTCACGTTATAGAGTTTCTCTATTTATTGCTTCAACTTGGTTTCCAAGGCAAGTACGGCCGTGAAGAGCGTGGTAACGAAAAGTTAGCGGAAATTGGCAGCACCATTTATCGATTAGTGCGAGATGACCGCCTAGCAGAACAAGAAAAAGTTTCTTTAATCAACCTTAAAGCTAAATACCTAAAGAAGCCGTTAAAAAGGGTAATTTCACCCAAGCTGATCTTGAGTCTTAGTGCGATTACGTTTGCGCTTATGTATGCGGCAACCTACATCGTCATAGACTTAAAATTCCAGCAACTGCTTGAAGTGTATAGATAACCAGAAATCTAAAAATGAGATCTTCTGCCAGTTTTAAGGTTTGCTGTGAATGTCACTGGTCTTTTAGTGAAATTCACTAGTCATTTAGAGAGATTGCAATGTGCGATCTCTTTTATCATTCAATCAATAAAATTCAAATGGATTGGTTATGGGCGTAACAGTTGGTGCGAATGGACTTTCGATAGTTCATAAAGGCTCAGGTGGTGAAGCGAATGCAACGCTCCCAGATGTTTGTTTAACTAAGGTCGGCAAGCCAGTCGTTCCTATCCCTTATGGCAACAATGCTAAATCAGCAGACCTTGCTGGTGGGACTACGACGGTCTCTATGGATGGCGGTAACAGTGTCGCTATCAAGGGCAGTACGTTCTCAAAAAGTACTGGTGATGCGGGCGGTGACAGAAAAGGCGTTGCCTCAGGCACGATAGAAGCCGAAGCAAAATTTATTTCAGCTTCACCAACGGTTAAATTTGAGGGCAAGGGCGTATGTCGCCTGTCCGATCAAATGACCATGAATAAAGCCAATACCATGTGTCTTGGCGGCGCACAAAACCCATCGGTTTCTGTTACGGAAGACCAGGAAGGGACGTATACGCTGGATATAGAATGCAAATATCCAAATGGGCTCCCTTACTCTAATGCACAATTTTCTTTAGTCGAACCTTCAGGTGCTGTCATTGGGAGTGGAGTGCTGGATTCTAGCGGAAAAGCATCTGTTAATGGTCTCGCTCTAAAAGAATGTAAGTTAGTGCTCAGCGAAACTCAAGACTCTTACACTCCGAACCAATCTTTAGCTGAAAATATTGTGACGGAAACTTACCCTGATCCGAATGATTTTTGTACGTTTGTCGCAGGTCGCCGCTCGCCATTTTGGGAAGATCGTGTTGGGGTTGCTAATGACTGGGGCATATTAATGTCCCCATCCTTCAGTGATGATGACTTTAAAGATATTGTGTTAGAGCAAAGCCGTATATTGTCTCCTCATGCGATTAGTCAAAATCACTCTAAAGACTTTTCTGATGCTTATGTTTCGGCACTTTATCACATCCAAACTGATACAACTACGCTAGAGAAATATGAGCCTTTAGTTGAACTGCTCTTGGAGCAAGTGCACGAAAATGGCGATATATTGAGAGTCTTATATCAAGCTGATGTGTTTGAGCCTCCCTATGAATTATTAGCGAAGCTTCGCTCTTTAGGGACTGGGAATACTGTGAAGTATTTGCAGTTTGTTTTATGGACGTTGATAAACAATCAAATCTGTTCATACATCGATGAGCTAAACAGTGAAATCATCGGTCGTTTAGATTTCATACAAAGCCAAGCTTCTGCAAGATCGTTGAGTTCTGTTGAAGAGGGTATAAACGGTTATAAAAAAGCACTTAACCACTTCAAACAAGCACTTCCTGACGTCATTAGCCAAATTTTCGAGACCAAAAATGACACCCTAATCTCTATATCGGCAATGGCCCTTGGGAGTACCGTTAACATAGCGAGCCAATCTAGCTTTGCTACTAATTTAGGTAGGGTTAATGCGGTGGTGTACACGAAGTCAAACAATTTGAACCGCCCATCATTTGTCACTTTTGACGATAACTTTTCTGACTAGGACATTTAAATCATGGATGCAGTTTTTCCGATAGCGCAACGAGAAGGTGACGCTTACTACACGCTCAGTGATTTTACGAAATTGTTTGCTCAAGCTAAGAGTGGTCGTTATTTAATAGGACAAGGATATGGTTGGCATAGTGGTGTTCACTTAACATCAAAAATGTTACCGTGGGGGAAAGGGCTCAGACCTATTCAAGCGATGCTTGATGGAAAAATAGTGGCATTTCGCATAAATCCTGATTACCTAACATCAACGTACCAAGAGCAAGAGTTTAAATACAGTAATAACTTTGTGCTTATCGAGCATGAGGCTGTAAACCCCGAAGATAGTGAAGATGTATTTAAATTCTATACACTTTATATGCACCTTGCGCCACCTTCAGATATTGGCGCTAATTCATCAATAAACACGCGTTATCGCTTACAAGAAAGGCGTAATGTACGCATTTTCGAACATAGTGATGTGCCTACTAACTCTAGCGTAAAAGTAAAAAAACGGTCGATGTCTAAAGGGACATTACTTGAATACTTGTATGCTGAAGAGAAGGAAACCCACCCATACCAGATCGGCAAAAATACCTACAAAATGATAAAGTGCCGTGTGGTAGAGAATGGTGAATCGGCAAGTGGTAGCGAAAAAGCACTGTTAAACAAGATTGTTTGGTTTGCTTCGGGTCTCAATAGTGACTTTGACATTTTAGAAGATTCCTCTGCTGTCCTATCAGAACCAGTTTCAGAACCTAAATGGATGTCGGACAACGCGGCAATGATTAGGGACGGTAGTGTGGTTTGTTTACTCCCGATCTTATTTAGAGAGGGAATAAAAGTTTCAACTGGGGAAGATATCGGCTACATGGGACTGCATGAGTACAGTAACGATGCAATTGGAACTAAGAAAGACGACAATCGCGTGCATATCGAGATGTTCTCTTATGAGGAGCCGCCCGAATTTTTCAAAAAACAGATTTCTCCCAAAAATGCGGAAGAAAATCCACTCGTTGTTATCGATGGGGCCGATAGTAGCGGTGCCGTTGATATGAGTAATTCGTTTATTCAGCAATTACTTGAATCTGTGACAGAAGATCAAGTAACGGACTTCTCCTCGTTCACTGCTCGCGACGCCAAAGTATACTTAGACGGTAAGCGTAAACACTTTGAGCGATTTATTGTGAAACACCCTACAGATTGGCATACAGAATCGTCACAAAGTCTTTATGAATCAATCCATCAGACCGCGAAGGAAGCTCTAGATATTAAGTGCTCCGCTGGTTTTGTGACTGAAGAAGACTACCGCAACTCCCCATGGCGCGATCAAGTGATGGATAGCTTTGATCTTTTCTCGCAATTCGAACTGGAAAGAGCAGATAAGTTCTCATGGATGCAGGATTTACAAGGTGATTTGCAACTAAGCGGTGACAAGAGTCTTTGGCATTATTGGCCTTTTGTTAATTCTTTTGTTTCGGGTTACTACGTGACTCAAAAGCAAATGAATCTGATGTTTCCAGATTCTTCCCTCAGTAAAAGAGAAGAAGTGCGTGACTTATTTAATAAATATGCCAGTAGCTTTGAAATAAATACCAATGAACGAGCAGCACAATTTTTTGCTCAGATAAGAGCTGAAGTTGGTTCGAAACTAGAAGGTAATGAAGAGGACTTATGGTATTCTGTCGATAGGTTAAAAGAAATGTTTAAGCGTTACTTCAATAAATACCCTGAAGAAGCAGCTAGTCTTGGCTACATACGAATTGATGAAAGTGAATACAAAGCACTTTCACAGGCGGATAAGAAAAAGTATGTGAGAAGAAGAAGCTATTATTATAGCCAGCTTCCTCAGGAAGATGAGATAGCGAAACGTGTGTATTCTTGTGACTCACCAGATGGCCATTTTGTACTCGTCAAGGGAGGAGACGTTTCTGGATTGAGGTATAAGGGGAAGGGGTTTATACAGTTAACTTGGAAATATAACTATGACGCTGTTCAAACTAGATTGGAAAATAAAATTCAAGACTTGGGTTTTAATATTTCAGATGACCCTTACTCGGTTTTGAAAACCAAAGAAGGGTTTTTAGCTGCTCTTGGCTTTTGGGATGTTAATAATTTGAATGAGAAAGTGTCCGGAAGTATAGCTAGTACAAATAGTATCACTAATGTTGTTAACTCACGCCTTCCACGTTCTCACAAAGAAAAAAGAACAAAGTATTTTTTGGATATATATGAGGTTTTATGTAATGAATAAATTTTTAGTAAGGTTGATCGTGTTTATATCTTCAGCTTTATTGAGCTTTAGTTCTTTTTCTCAAGTTGAAGATTTATTTTTAATAGATCTTAAAAATAAAAAAGTTGAAATTGAGGTAAATAAAATTGATGGAGATTATTACTTTTCAAAATCTGAGCAACGTTTTTTAGGTCAAGATATATTGCTTGGTGATAATCAAATATCAACGATTTCAGGCAATGAGAGTAATTATCCTGATGTGTTAGAAAATGATATTAATTACAAATTGATTATATCAAATACTCTAGTGAAGAAATTGGGTTATTCAGCCAACCAAAATGTTGGAAATAATATTATATTAACAACAACACAGGAAGATAATTCTAATTATAGTTTTATTTTGGTTTATTCTTACAAAAATAATAAAATTGTTCTAACCGATGTTTTATATCTCGAAGAGAATTTTGATAAAAGAGAAGGTGAAAACACGATATATAAAGTCAATGTACAGTCTCCAGAGAGTATTATTAATTTGGAAAATTATGATAGAAGAGCACTCTCTGATTTTATAGTTAACAATTTATATAAATCTGTACAAGATATGACGATCGACATTAACTTATGAACAGTATAGAAGACTAGAGTAGATGTTGATGAATGTTTCATTTTTGGAATGTCCGATGTATATTCGCGATCTCTATTTTGACAAGGCTCTGTATTGTCTTTATTTTTAAATGCAGTCGATACACTTAAGTTTAATATGGTTTATAAATTTATTAAGGTAGTGAGTTTTTTATTTATTTTGCCATTACCATTTTTTGTAAATGCATGCTGCGAACAAGACTCTGTTGTATTTACATGTGATTTGGAAAATCAAGGTGGTGGCTTGAAAGCTTGTTTTAATCAAGCCGAGAATTCGATGTACTTCGTTGTTGACGAAAATGGGTTGAAAACAGTTTATGCCCCACGACAAGGGAAGAGTTTAGATAGCTATAAATGGGTAGATATTTCTCTTAAAGAACCTGAATACATTCCTTTGAAATTTGAAGTAAATGAAAACAAGAATGCGTACTTTTCATTGACAAGAGGTGGTGGACGGTTGAGTGTCGTTGCTAACTCCGTTGACATGATTGAAGATGAAAATGCTGTTGAGTACTACTGTGAATTGGGAACTGAAACAGCTCTGGCTCCTAGCGTTAGATTAAAAATAAAACACGTAAAGCCCAATGAGTTTGAAGCTTGGGATTAAATAGCAATAGATTCCAGTGAGAGCCTAAATAAAATTCATTGTAATAAAGAGTTAGCTTTTCTAGAAAATTTACTCGAGACGTTTGGATAAGAAATGTTCAGATAAAAAGCGCCGAAAGGCGCTTTTTATTTTCTTTAAAATAAAGTATGGTCTCCCTCCTTTTAAAATGATAAGTGTTGAATAATTCTACAGTGGTTAGGTAAATGAATAAAATAACTAAACTCGCTTTGGCTTTGTCCGTATTGACATCTGTTGTTGGGTGTCAACTGGTGTCAAATACGCCGATGCAATCGACAGCAACGAAGGAAATAATTGAAAAAGCAAAGGCAGAGTTTGATGGACAACGTTTTTATAAGTTGAATGAATATGATCAAGAAATCAACGTTTCAGATGACGGGGTCATTACCTTCAAGTCTTACTTACCACGCAGCGGCGGCTATGAATGGGTACCAATTGTGATACGCGATACTAGTTTTCGTGTTTCTTGCGATTATTTCAGTGAATATGTTGAAGCTGGAATGGTTGTTCAGGTTCAGTTTGTAGGTAAACGCGGGCGCATTGAAAATTACGACAAGCAACGTTGTGAAGAGTTTGGTGAGCCAACATGGCAATAAGAGCTATAGATAATTAAAGCGCCGACAGGCGCTTTTTATTTACGCCTTAATTAACGTTAGAAGAGGTTTAGACCAATCTTCGGAAGATTAGGCAAGCAATGCGTAGTATCTGGTTAACGAAAAAATACGAAAGTTGCAACAATGTACGTGTCAGTAAAGTAGGAGCGATAAAGCCTCCGCGTACTGTACTCATCGTGTGTTACGTTAATTAGGAGTGTCTACCATGAAAAGCCAGAACGACAATCAAGCAAGTTACCAAGATGAACCTGATGAAGGTCGTCGCAATATGATGAAAATGACGGGTGCCAGCGTGGTTGCTATGGGAGTCGGATCGCTCTCAACGAGTTCCGTTCAAGCTGAGACGCAAATAAATCTTGGTGACACCTGGGATAAAACATTTACGAAAAGTAACCAAGTTCAACATCGCAAAGTGAGTTTTAAAAACCGTTATGGCATCACGTTGGCAGCGGATCTTTATCAACCTAAAAATAAAAGTGGCAAGCTTGCGGCTATCGTCATTAGTGGTCCATTTGGCGCTGTGAAAGAGCAGTCTTCAGGGTTATATGCTCAAACATTAGCCGATCGAGGCTTCATTACTTTAGCGTTTGATCCGTCGTATACCGGAGAGAGTGGTGGTGAACCAAGAAACGTTGCATCACCTGATATCAATACAGAGGACTTTAGCGCAGCTGTGGACTTTATTGGCCTACAGAAAGACGTTGATCGTCAGAAAATTGGTGTGATAGGCATATGTGGTTGGGGCGGCATGGCGTTAAACGCAGTTGCTACAGATAAACGCGTCAAAGCAGTCGCAACCAGTACGATGTATGATATGACCCGTGTAATGTCTAAAGGCTATAACGACAGTACGACGTTTGAACAGCGCACGCAAACGTTAGAGCAGCTAAGCCTGCAACGATGGGAAGATGCCGAAAATGGAACGCCTACTTACGGGCCAGTATCGCTTGAGTTAGTTGGAGGTGAGCCCCAATTTGTTGTTGAGTATGCAGCCTATTACAAGTCTCCTGAACGAGGCTTTCATCCACGAGCGATTAACTCAAATGCAGCATGGACACTCACAACGCCGCTGTCGTTTATGAATATGCCAATTCTGACCTACATTGAAGAGATATCTCCACGCCCAGTGTTGTTCATTCATGGCGAAAAGGCGCACTCTCGCTATTTCAGTGAAACGGCGTATGAAGCGGCGGCAGAGCCTAAAGAATTGATGATCATTCCAAATGCGAATCATACGGATCTCTACGATCAATTGGATGTGATCCCATTTGATAAATTAGAGAGCTTCTTTAAGGTTAATTTAGTTTAGATCGCACTCTAGAAGACAACTGAGGAGCGGTTACTATTGTGCTCCTCAGTTCCTATTGATTGAAAAATTCTCTAGATTCTCGGTGAACCATTACGGAGAGTATTTCATTATTGTCACAAGTCGGTATGAACTTGTTTTGTAGAAAACGCCAATAAAATTGCTAAACAGCTACATGCTAGTAGAACGACACCTAAGTTTTGTGCTGTTCCAGCCATCGCTAATCCCGTCCCGATCATGATGTAGTACATGAGCCCAAATAAAGCGCCTGCGCTACCTACCTGTTGTTTATAATCAACGAGTGCGTCACTGAGTATATTGGGTATCGCAATCCCATACGACATGACGACTAACATCATTGGAGCAACAAACCAGATTGATTGGCTCAGAATCAACACACCGACTGATCCCAAACTAAGCAATACTGCTGAGAGCCAAAGTAGTTGGCTTTTTCGAACATTTTTAGACACTAGGGATTTATTTAAATAACTTCCAAGCAGAGTGCCTAACCCCAGTACCATGCCACTGTATCCAAATTGTTCGGAGTTATACCCAAGTGCTGAGAAAGTAAATGCGCCAAGTTGGTAATAAGCAAACAGAGCAATGTTATACAAAGCGACTAATAATGCTGAGCGCCAAATTCGCGCGTCTCTTACCATTTTCCAGCTAAGTTGACGCAACCGTACTGGTGTCTGTTCTTTCTGTGTTTCAGGAAGCTTAATAACGTTATAAGCGAGCAATACTAACGCGATTAAAAATAAAGCGAAAAATACATAACGATATCCACCAAGCCCTGTAAGCTGTCCGCCTAATAGCATGCCTACTACCGGGCTGATTGATATACCCATCCCCATTAAGCTGAAGACTTTACTCAGTTCTTGACCGTCAAACGCGTCACGAAGCATGGTCTGTGTGACAACAGAGCCTACCGCGATACCAAATGCGCTCAGGGCCCGCGCAGCCATGACAACAGCAAAGCTTTCGGTTTGAGTTGCGAGTAAAGATGCACAACCATAGATAAAGAGCCCAATAAGCATGGTGGGCCTTCTTCCCAGTTTATCTGCGAGCACTCCCCAAACTACAACGCCAACGGCAAAAGCTAGGAAGTAAATCGACAATGTTTGGGCTGCTTGTGCGTGGTTTACATCAAATGATAGAGCGATTGAGCTCAACGCTGGGCTATAGATGGTTTCTACAATTTGTGGAAACATCAACATAACCAGCATGAGCCATAAAGAGGGCTTAGTATTCATATTGTTACCCATCGTTAATGAAGTTGGCGGGCAGTATAAATGAGGCTATGATTGATCTAATAACAACATAAAAACCAAATACATCAACATTCGGACAAAATGGCGCTTATTAACGAAAAAACACAATTTGATGCAGACAAAATTTCTAATTGTGTAGTGGGAATTGCTGCGGATATTGGCAAGCACGACTCAGGTATGCATCAGCACAAAAAAGGGCAGTTATTGTACGCACCTCAAGGTTGTATGAGTTTTGCTCTGAAAGATTCGATTTGTATTCTGCCCCCGACAAAGGCGGTTTGGATCCCACCTAATACGACGCATCGCGCACTAATGACGAATGTGGTAGCGTATCGATCTTTGTATTTTGATTGTGAGGAGTTTGCCTGTCCGAGTAAGATCACGATGATAGAAGTGAATAATTTACTCCAAGCTCTTATTGATAAAATGTCATTTTGGGAGTGGGCTAAGCCTAGCGGCGAGATGGTAAATACGACGGCGCTTTTTTGGGAGGAGTTTTATGCTGCGAAACGTTATTCGTTTCAGTTGCCTTTGCCATCACATCGGCGCTTAACAACGTTTCGTCGAGAGTTGGTTGAACCTTCATTTCTAGCTCCTTCGCTTACTACTCTTGCAAGCAAAGTTGGGGCAAGCACCAAGACGGTAACACGATTATTTAAGTCGGAAACGGGCATGAATTATCAAGATTGGCGGCAACAGTGGAGGCTTTTAAAAGCAGTTGAATTGTTATCAACGGGCATGCCAGTCAGCGCAGTTGCCGATTGGCTGGAGTTTTCGTCAGACAGTGCTTTTATTGCATTTTTCAAAAAGCAAACTGGACAAACACCTCTGACGTTTATGAAAACCAAGCCTTAAGCGTCAAAATGCTCACACTCTTTCTAGAACAAACCCCAGGTTCACAGGCTCAGCCTATAAAGCATACATAGACAGGTACCAACGTGCAGGTTACTTGTCTTTACTCTGCAGTTTGCGAAAGTATTGCGTGGTAAAATCAACAAAGGCTCGGATGCGTTTTGGTTGATGTCGGTCGTGATGGTAAAGAAGTGAAAACTCCACACTCGGAATGCTCCAGTCGGTAAACACTTCTTTTAGCTTGCCTGTCTGGAGTTCTTGTTGGCAATAAAGTGCTGGTACACGGATGATACCATTTCCCGCCAACGCTGCTTTTATCATTACTCTGCCACTCTTACATCGTAACTGTCCACGTATCTGGTGTTCCGTTGACTGCTTTGTATTTGTGTTCTCGAATGCCCAGCGTGTCACACTACCTGTCAAACAAATGTGTTTTTCTAAGTCTTTTGGATGCGAAGGATAGCCATGTGTTTCTAAATAACTTGGGCTTGCGTACGTCCCCATTTCCACATCAATCAGTTTGCGAGCGATAAAGTTGGAGTCGTCTAACTTTCCCATTCGAAAAGCGATGTCGAATTCATCCGCGATTAAATCGACACGATGGCTGCTAAAATCTAAGTTAATGTTCACTTGTGGGTGTTGGATTAGAAACTGAGCAACGATATCTGCGACAACGTCTTCCCCTAAATAACCCCCCACGCAGTTGATACGAATTTCGCCTCTTAATTCTTCTACATCATCAACCACTGCCATAACAGCTTGATCAATATTATGAAGGGCAGTTTCACACTGTTTATACAGAACCTTGCCTGCTTCGGTGAGGTTCAGTGTTCGAGTGGTCCTTTGTAGCAAAGTGACACCAATCTGTTGTTCCAGATTTGTTATTTGACGTGAAACGTGTGAGCGAGAAACGCCAAGTTGCTCTGCTGCTTTCGTGAAGTTTCCTCGTTGAGCGATTAGGACGAAAGAGCGAATATCCGCAAGGTTGATGTGTGTTTGCATGATGACTTCTGCGTAATTCAAAAAAGTATTGTTGCAGTATAACAACAGTGTTTCAACTAGGTCGGTATATATCAACAAACAAAGTTTTCTTAAACTTATCGCCACTGATGTAAACCGTTCTATTAAGGATTCAAAATGAAAAAGTTAATTGTTATTACAGGCGCTAGTTCAGGCATTGGTGAAGCGATTGCACGTCACTTCAGTGAACAGGGCCATGCTCTTCTTTTGTTAGCAAGACGTGTAGAACGTTTAGAAGCATTAAACTTACCAAATACGCTTTGTGAAAAGGTAGATGTGACCGATAAAGCTTCTTTTGAAGCGGCAATTGAGAAAGCTGAAGCGTTGTATGGTCCGGTAGATGCACTTGTAAATAACGCAGGCGTTATGCTTCTAGGCCAGATAGATACTCAGGACGCATCTGAGTGGAAGCGCATGTTTGATGTGAACGTACTTGGCTTGCTAAATGGCATGCAGTCCGTTTTAGCACCGATGAAAGCGCGTAACAGTGGTACGATCATCAATATCAGCTCTATTGCGGGCAAGAAAACATTTCCTGATCATGCCGCTTACTGTGGTACCAAATTTGCGGTTCATGCGATTTCTGAAAACGTACGTGAAGAAGTCGCATCATCGAATGTTCGCGTTACGACTATTGCACCTGGCGCAGTGGAAACGGAATTACTTTCACATACTACGTCTCAAGATATTAAAGATGGCTATGATGCTTGGAAAGAGGATATGGGGGGCGTGTTGGCAGCCGACGATATTGCACGAGCAGTGCTGTTTGCTTATCAGCAACCGCAAGGTGTATGTGTTCGCGAAATTGCTTTGGCACCAACAAAACAGCAACCTTAACATTAATTTACAGCGACTTCTGGATCATTAGGGCTGTGAATATTTGCACACCGATTCGTGATTGATATGGCATCTTTCAACTAAGTCGTATGAAAATTTAGGTTACCCATTTAAGTCCGTAGCCTAAGTGTGTTATTGCTTATACCCAAGTTACTCAAGGTGAGAAAAAACTTTGAGTAATTTGGGTTTTTATTTGGTCTCAATTTTTAGTATGTCGCTCTATTGGGGTCAGCGGGCCACAGTCGTAAAGAAAAGGAGAAGGTGACGTAAAGCAAAATGAAGCAATATCCATAGCTTAATGAGAATTGATTTCATCAACGTCACAAGCCGTTACAATTATCCGTTAGGTATTATACTTTGTGGGTGGTTAATATTTAACCAAACAAGGAGGTGTGTATGAAACGATTCGCGAACATACTTTTTGCAACACAAGGATTGCCTGGTCATAGTGAGGCGCTCGAACAAGCGATGAGGATCGCATCCAGCAACAAAGTGCCTGTTTCAGGGCTAATTGCGTGCCCCGACTTCCCCGCGGATATGCTCCAGTATCAGCAAAGTTATGAGCAATCGCTACAAGACTCCCTCAAACAAAGCATTCAGGAATACAGACAGAAGCTCGATCTTTCTGAAGATGATCTGGCATTTCCTCTTACTGTGAAAAGCAGTGAAAAACCCGCTGTCTGTATCATTAAAGAAGCATTAGCTGACAACAAAGATCTTATCATCAAAGAAGCTGAACCACTCGGTGAAGGCGCTGAAGGCTTCAAAGCCATTGATATGACACTGTTACGCAAATGTCCTTGTCCATTATGGTTACACCGACCGATTGATAAGCCGAGAGACAAACGCCGTGTGGCTGTTGCTATAGATCCGTTAACGGCGAGCGATGAACAGCACTCATTAGCGGTGCGTTTACTTGAATTATCTCGTTCAATAGCCGACACCTGTGATAGTCGTTTACATGTGATTTCTTGCTGGGAATATTACTTAGAGAATTACCTACATGACAATGCTTGGATTCAAGTCGACGATGCTGAGTTGAAACATGAACTCGACAAAGCAAAAGCCGATCATAAACAAGCTCTACAACAACTGCTGGAAGAGTCGGGGATTACGGGTGAAATTGTGATTCATCATTTACACGGAAAGCCTGATGAAAAAATCCCGGATTACGTAGAAAGCATAGAAGTGGACGTTCTAGTCATGGGTACCTTAGCGAGAACTGGGATATCTGGCTACGTCATTGGTAATACGGCTGAAAACATTTTGCAATCTATAAACTGTAGTTTGGTCGCTCTTAAGCCCGATGGTTTTGTATCGCCGATTCAGTAATTGGTGTGTAACAAACCTGGGTTTAAGTGGTTGTTTTAGGTAAAGGAGGGAGACGGAGTTCTAGAACATGGAATTATCAGTGTATCAATAAGTTATCAGAGGAGAGTGACATGAAAAACCTATGCCCGAAATGCCACACAGAAATGATAGAACGTTCGAACGTTTATGTTTGTCCGAGAAATGATATCGGTGACTGCACCTACGATGCGTTCGAGTTAACTGATGACGATAATCCATACACATTCAGTCGAGAACACGTAAGTAGTGATCTACGTTCTTACACCGTAGCGGACAGTAAGTAGCTGTTTGTATTAACGTTCCTTTAAGTAGCATTCAGTGATTGCTGTTTGCTACTTATCCCTTGGTTTTATGATCTTTTTTGAAATACTTGGGCTAAAACAATCAAGTGGAGCTTTTTATCTTTGCGCCAAATAGGGCGAACTTTCTTATAAAAATGAATGGGCTGCGATGTTGAATAGCATAACGGGTAAAGAAAACCTGCCGAAAAATCCCGATAATCAGTTGGTCTTACTGATTTTCCCTGTGCTGCCAATTTTAATCTTCTCTTTTCTTTTTTACATCTACACACCCGCAGGCGTAAGCTGGAATGCGGAATGGATACCTGGCCTCGATATTAACTTCAGCTTTAGGTTAGATGGTCTGTCATTCCTTTTTGCCGGGCTGATCAGCGGGATTGGCGCACTGATCCAAATATACGCTTTGGCTTACTTACGAGAGAGTGATAGCCGATTTTCCTTTCATTTATACCTAACCCTATTCATGCTTGCCATGCTAGGGATTGTGATGAGCGATAACATCCTATTGTTGTTCGTTTTCTGGGAACTCACCACCATCACTTCTTACTTGCTGATTGGTTTTAATCACGAAAACAAAACGTCACGAAAAAATGCACTGCAGTCGTTGATCGTTACAGGTGCTGGTGGATTAGCGTTGTTAGCTGGCCTTATCTTGTTGGGAGCGATGGCAGGGAGTTATGAGTTACATACGATCATCGTTCAGGCGGACACGATTGCGCAGCACGAATGGTTTATGCCATCTCTAGTGCTCATACTACTTGGTGCATTTACTAAATCTGCGCAGTTCCCGTTTCATTTTTGGCTACCTAACGCGATGGCAGCGCCCACTCCAGTCAGTGCGTATTTACACTCGGCAACAATGGTAAAGGCGGGCATTTACTTGTTAGCGCGTTTATCGCCAGTTTATGCTCATAGCGAGGTTTGGTTTTATGCCTTAGTGATCACAGGGAGTATCACCGCCGTTTGGTGCACGTTTGTCGCATTAAAACAAACTGACTTGAAGCTGATGCTAGCCTACAGCACGAATGTTGCTTTGGGTAAATTAACATTATTACTAGGTATGGGCACAGATTTGGCCGTGAGTGCAGTATTGATGTTTATTCTCGCTCACTCTTTCTATAAAGCAGCGCTGTTTATGGTGGTGGGCAATATCGACAAAGCGACAGGAACACGAGATATTGATCAACTGTACGGCTTGAAGTCAGTGCTCGTCATCAGCATGGTTGCGGGGAGTTTGGCTGCATTGTCTAAAGCGGGATTCCCGCCGTTGTTAGGCTTTTTGAGCAAAGAATACATGTACAAATCCGCAGTAGAGCTCAATAACTGGATCGCCTTTGTACTTTTAATGGTCAATATATTGATGGTTGCGCTAACCATTATGCTTATTGCGAGACCATTCTTTGCTCGCCGTGATCTCGTGCCAATTGAAACGAAGCCGGTTGAGGCCAAAAAGGCTATGTGGGTTTCACCTTTACTCTTGGCACTTGGCAGTCTCATCGTTCCTTTAGTCGGTTTAAATTGGTTGGATCACCACATCATCTTTCCTGGCTCTGCTGACATTCTGCCTGCAGCCGATATTAAAGCGACATCATTATGGCATGGTGTGAATGTACCGCTGGTCCTAAGCGTTATCACGCTAGTATTGGGGTATGTGGTGTACCGTGTTTATCCCACTGTGTCTGCATTTTTTCAGCGGTTACATCTATTCGTCCCCAAAGCGGAGAATGTTTTTGAACGACTATTAGATGACATGATGACACTGGCGCAGTGGCAAACGGCGCTGTTACAGCAAAAGAAGTTGAGTCGTTATGCCCTGCTATTTTTCACGGTACTCGCCGTCGCTTTGCTTGGTCAGGTAGCATTTATTCCTCTGCCTTTGTTTGAACAGCTTTCAAACGTGGCTTTCTATGAAATTGGCATTGCCTTATTGCTGATTGGTGCAGCGATCGTATGTACGTTGTCTCACTCAAGGCTTCTTGCGATTTCTGCGCTAGGTATGATTGGTTTTATGACCACGCTTGTTTTTATGATCTACAGTGCTCCGGACGTCGCGAAGACTCTACTGTTAGTGGAAACATTAATGGTGGTCTTTTTAGCATTGTTAATGCGTCATATGCCGCGTTTAACCACCGTGCCCAAGCATTCAATAAAACGCAAATTGGCTAATGTTTGTATAGCGGGCGTGATAGGTGTTTCGATTACTTTCCTCTTGTTAGGAATCACGTCCCAGCCGATGGATTCATCGGTGTCTGAATTCTTTGCGGAAAATAGTGTCCCAGGCGGGCATGGGCGCAATATTGTCAACGTCATTCTCGTCGACTTTCGTGCGTTCGATACATTGGGAGAGGTTGTCGTCGTTGTCATTGCTGGGATTGCAGCAGTGAGCTTGCTTAAGACAAGAGCGAAAAAGCAAAACCGTATTCAATCATTAATTTTTGCAACCACGGCACATATCGTCGCGGCGCTCATGCTCGTGTTCTCAGTGTATCTGTTATTACGTGGTCATAACGAACCGGGTGGTGGCTTCATTGGTGCATTGATTGCCGTTATTGGCTTATCGCTTCTCATGTTCGCGGAATCACCGAAATACGTTCGTTCTAGATTGTATTTCAAGCCGTTTTTCATTGCGTTATTTGGCATCGCATTGAGCTTGATATCAGGAGCTTTGAGCTTTGCGTTTGATAAACCGTTTTTAACCGGGTTGTGGTGGAAAGATGTGATACCGCTGGGTACGCCGTTGGTTTTTGATGTTGGTGTTTATCTCGCCGTTATAGGTGGCGTGATGGGGATGTTGCTTCGTATTAATGAGGAGCTAGAGTAATGGAAATAGTCTGGAGTGTTGTCGTTGGAATACTTGTTGCCGCAGGCGTTTACTTAATGCTAGAAAAGCATATCTTGCGTCTTTTGTTCGGTATCATGTTACTCAGTAGTGCGGTTAACCTTGCTATTTTTACCGCGGGAAGGCTGACTCCTGGAGAGCCGCCATTGATTGGCGATAATGCACTTTTGCCACCAGATGGCGCGGCAAACCCATTACCTCAAGCGCTGATTTTAACCGCGATAGTCATCGGTTTTGGGCTACTTATTTTTGCTTTAATGTTGTTCTATCGAGCTTATAAAGATTCTGGAACCGCAGACGTCGACGAAATGCAACGTTCTGAGGAGGGTCAATGAGTTCGATTTTGCTGACGTTACCTGTTGTTCTTTCATTGAGTACGGCGCTGACCATTTTCTTTGTAAGCCGCTCAACAAAAAGTGTTGAGTGGTTAAGTGGCGCAAGTGCGATTTTGAACCTTGTTGTCGCAGGCCTTCTCACAGAAAACATCATAAGTAATGGTATTCAAGCCGTTGCTTTTGGCCAGTGGCAAGCACCGTTTGGTATCGTTTTTGTCGCAGATTACTTCAGCGTTGCCATGGTGATGATTACGGCAGTGATTGGTGCGATATGTGTTTTCTATGCCATGGCGGACCTTCACCGAAAACCTTCCTATAGCAATTACCATGCGTTGACGCACGTGTTGCTTGCTGGTGTTTATGGCGCGTTCCTCACCGGAGATATTTTTAATCTGTATGTTTGGTTCGAGGTCATGCTCATCGCGTCATTTGGTTTAATGGTATTAGATGCAACGAAAACTCAAATTGATGGGGCAGTGAAGTATGTAATGTTGAACCTGATTTCGACGCTAGTGTTCTTACTTGCCATCGGTTTGTTGTATGGCGCAACGGGCACCTTGAACTTGGCCGATCTCTATACCAAAGCGGGAGAGAGCGAACTGAGCATCAACATGATGTTGTCCGCCTTGTTTTTGTTTGCATTTTCTATCAAAGCGGCACTATTTCCTTTATTTGCTTGGTTGCCAGCTTCTTATCACACCTTACCAAGTGGTGTGGTTGCGCTGTTTGCTGCGTTGCTTACTAAAGTCGGCGTATACGCGTTAATACGAGTCTTCACATTAGTATTTCCGCTCGCCGAGAGTGGTTGGCAGCCGACGTTGATTTGGATTGCTGGCCTCACCATGTTAACGGGCGTTTTGGGGGCGGCAAGTCAATTCGACATTAAGAAGATTCTTTCTTTTCACATCATTAGCCAAATAGGTTACATGATAATGGGGTTGGCGATTTACACTCCCTTAGCTTTAGCTGGTGCCATTTTCTACATTGTCCATCACATCATTGTAAAAGCGAATTTGTTCTTAATCGGTGGCTTTATTGAGCGCAAATATGGCTCTAGTCAACTTGAACAGTTGGGCGGGGTATATAAAGCAATGCCTTGGTTAGCGTTTTTGTTTCTTGTCCCTGCGTTTTCTCTGGCAGGATTTCCGCCGCTCTCTGGTTTCTGGGGCAAATTCTTGGTGATCAAATCGAGTTTACAGGCTGAATATTACTGGTTAGCAGGTACCGCGCTATTGGTGGGGCTGCTTACTGTCTACTCGATGACGAAAATTTGGAGTGAGGCATTCTGGAAAAAGCCGGTTAGGGAGAAAACAGAACAGACTCTGCAAGTCAAAGTACATTGGTTGTATTGCGTTCCAATTGCCGTATTGACCATGTTCACGTTGATCATAGGCTTGGTGGCGGAGCCTTTTTATCAGTTTTCTGTTCAAGCCGCTGAACAACTGTTAAATCCGAATGAATACATTCGAGCGGTATTGGGAGGAAATCTATGATCTATCTATTCCTCAATCTTTTCTTAGCATTGGCATGGATGATGTTAAACGGCAGCTATTCGAGTCTGAATTTTGTTGTCGGATTTACGGTCGGTTTTTTTGCCTTACGGTTGAGCCAACCATTTGGATTAAAAACCAGCTACTTTCGACGTTTTGCGTCGGCATTAAAGTTACTGGTGTACTTCGCTTATGAAATGATCATATCGGTTGCAAGAGTCGTGTGGGATGTCGTGACGCCAACGCATTTGAGCCAGCCAGATATCGTCTATGTTCCTTTGGACGTCGATTCCGACCTTGAAATCACCTTACTTGCGAATATGGTTTCTTTAACACCGGGCACACTCAGTTTGGACGTTACGCCTGATAAAAAGCATCTTATCGTTCATGCCATGTTTGCTCCTGAGCATGAAGAAGTTATCCGTGGAATTAAAAACGGATTAGAGCATCGAATTTTGGAGGTGACGCGTGGATAGTTGGCTGCAAATAAGTGTCACTTTTGCCTATGCAGGGCTATTACTCAGTTTTGTTATGGCTTTCTTCCGTTTAATTTTAGGACCAACGCTGGCTGACCGAGTTGTGGCGTTAGATTTGATTTCATTTATCACCATCGGTTTTATTACGGTTTACACCTTAGACAGTGGTGAGGATGCCTTGTTAGATATCGCCATTACATTAGGTTTGGTCGCATTTCTTGGCACAATCGCATTTGCGCGTTTGATCGTTAAAAGGAAGGAGAAAGAATAATGGATGTGCTGATTGGGCTGTTTTTATGTTTAGGGACGTTATTGATCCTAAGCGCTAGTTTAGGTGTGTTGCGGTTGCCAGATTTATATACCCGAATGCATGCCGCAACCAAAGCCGGTACCGTCGGAGTTAGTTGCTTACTACTAGCAGTTGCCTTCTCAATTCCTGAAGTCACCGTGATCTCCCGAGTTATCGGTACGATGTTGTTTATCGTTCTCACGGCACCAATCGCCTCCCACCTGCTCGGAAGAGCAATGCGAGAGGTCGGCTACAAAATTTGGCGCAATGATTAAGTTTTTTCTTGTTTAACCAATTGTCACTATTGATTAAGCTGGCTAATTTCTTCCAGCACTTCTGGGTTAGCAATAGCACCAATGTTTTTTACAGCTTGTCCGTTTACCAATTGTTTCACTGCTAGCTCAACCAATTTGCCTGAGCGCGTTTTAGGAATATCACTGATAGCAAAAATTTGTCGTGGGACATGGCGCGGTGAACATTTTGTTTTCAATGTTTGGCGAATTGAATCGGTGAGTTGTTGGGTTAACTCGACGTCGTGAGCGAGTTTTACTAGTAACCAGATTTCTTCAGACTGCTGGTTTAACTTGCCGACAGCGATGGAGTCTTCAATCTCGGGTAACGCGTTCACTTGCTGATAAATCTCAGCGGTGCCGATTCGTACGCCGCCTGGATTCAATGTCGCATCACTACGGCCGTAAAAAATAAAGCCGCCATGTTCGGTTTGCATCACATCGTCGCCGTGGTGCCAGATATCAGTAAACTTGCCCCAATAAGCGTTGTGATAGCGTTCGCCGTCGTCGTGCCAAAAGCCGATAGGGAAGTTAGGTAGCGAGTTATTGCAAGTCAGTTCGCCGCGTTGCTGTGTAATGGTTTTTCCCTCGTCGTCCAAAATACGCACGTCGATTCCAAGCCCTGCACCTTGGCATTCGCCTTTGTAAACTGGTGAGATAGGGTTTCCAAGTACAAAGCACCCGCAAATATCTGTGCCGCCAGCAATAGAAGCGAGATGCAAGTCCTGCTTGATGTGCTGATAGACATAATTAAATTGTTCTGGGTAAAGCACCGAGCCAGTCGAACACAGGGTTGTGAGTGATTTCAGGTCATGTTCTGACTTGGGAGAGTAGCTCGCATGCTCCAGGGCCTCTAGGTATTTCGCTGACGTACCAAACAGTGACACGCTATGTTCTTCCGCTAATCGCCATAAGACGGAGTGATCAGGGTAAACCGGACTACCATCGTAAATCATTAAGGTAGCACCACTCGCAAGTGCTGAAACATGCCAGTTCCACATCATCCAGCCACATGTTGTGTAGTAGAAAACCTTGTCTTGTGGTTTGATATCGCAATGTAGTTGATGTTCTTTGAGGTGATTGAGCAAGGTACCGCCCACGGAATGGACAATACACTTAGGTTGACCTGTTGTACCAGAAGAATACAAAAGGAATAATGGGTCGTTAAACAGTGTTGGTTGATATTGAATTGATTGTGGAGAAAAGTGGTGAGCAATATCAGACCAATACACAAAGTCAGAAGTGCTAGCACTCTTAGCGTTTTGTATATATTCGATTTGGCATACACTAATAGTGGCGTATTCGGAGACACTGCTTAGCTTACTACTAAGAGTCGTGTTTTTGTCCGTCATATCGAAAGCTTTGCCTCCGAACTGGTAGCCATCACAGCAAAAAAGAACTTTCGGCTTGACCTGGCCAAAACGCTCTACGACGCTATCGATACCAAAATCAGGCGAGGTTGAAGTCCAAATGGCACCAAGACTGGTGGTGGCCAGCATGGCAATAACGGTTTCAGGAAGGTAGGGCAAATAACCCGCAACGACATCGCCTTTGCCAACACCACAATTGAGTAGCCATTGCTGAACGACAGACACTTGTTCGAGCAACTGTGTACCAGTGAGCTGCTTGTGTTCACCGCTTTCATTAGTAAAAACGATAAACTCACGCTCAGGTGTTTGTTCGGCCTGAGATAGGAGGTTCTCTGCGTAGTTAAGCGTGGCGTCAGCAAACCATACGGTGTCCCTATTTACATGGCTCTGAGTAGAATCTGTCTGTGTCCACTTGGGAGCTCCAAGGCTTTTGACTTGCAAGCCAATATTTCCAATGACGTTACAGAAATGCCAGGTATGTCGCCAAAATTCGTCATTGTGGTCAATGGACCACTGGTGTAAAGACGTGTAATTATTGATTGAGATATCTTCGGTTTGGTGCGCATTAACCGTCTCGATAAATCGTAGCAAGTTGCTATTGCTGATGCGCTCAGCAGATGGTGACCAAATAGGTGCAGAATTTTGCATAGGTCCCTCTAATTTCGATTCTTTTTGAATATGACCAAAACAAAATAAAGGGGCGAACATAGCAGTGTTCGCCCCTTATCTGATTGTTTAAAGTTGTTCGGCAAGCTGAGGTAGTACCTCAAATAAATCACCAACCAATCCATAGTCGGCAACTTCAAAGATAGGAGATTCTGGATCTTTGTTGATCGCGACAATCACTTTGGATTCCTTCATTCCTGCAAGGTGTTGGATGGCACCGGAGATCCCAACTGCAATATAAAGCTTAGGCGCAACGATTTTACCGGTTTGACCCACTTGTAAATCGTTGGCAACAAACCCTGCATCAACCGCCGCGCGAGAAGCGCCAATGGCAGCACCTAGTTTATCGGCAACTTGTTCGATCAACGCGAAGTTCTCTTTGCTACCGACCCCGCGTCCACCTGACACAACCACCTCTGCCGCGCTTAATTCAGGACGCTCTGACACGGTTTTATCGACAGAAACCAATTCAACCAATGGCTCTGAGATAGTGACCTGCTGATGCTCGATATCAGCTTGGTTGTGACAAGTAACCGGCTCAAACGCAGACGCGCGCACGGTGATGACGCGAACCTTGTCGCTGGTGGTCACTTTGGCAAATGCGTTTCCTGCGTAAATAGGGCGGATAAAAGTGTTTTCATCGATAACTTGGACAATATCGGAAATTTGCCCAACGCCGAACTTCGCTGCTATTCGCGGTGCAAGATCTTTCCCTTTTGATGATGAGCTAGCCCAGATTGCGTCAAAACCTTCAGCAATACTCACCACAATAGGTGCGATACTCTCGGCAAATTGATGCTTAAGTTGCTCATCATCGACACAAATTACATTTGATATACCATCAACGCGACAGGCTTGCTGAGCGACTTCTTCACACTGGTGGCCCACTACGATCAAAACATTGTCTTGGCTGACTTGTTTTGCTGCATTAACCACTTTGAGTGTGTCCGCATGCAATTGGTTATTGTCATGTTCCGCTATGATTAAGTTCTTCATGAAATCACCTTCGCTTCGTTACGCAGCTTATCGAGAAGCTCTGAGACAGATTCAACCTTGATGCCACCTTTTCTTTGCGCTGGAGGTGTGACTTCTTGAATGGTTTGGCTAAATACCACTTCAACACCCAGACTGTCAGGTGTGATTGTATCTAACGGCTTGCGCTTAGCTTTCATGATATTAGGCAAAGAGGCAAAACGCGGTTCATTCAGGCGTAAGTCAGTACTGATCACCGCAGGTAAGTTCATCGCGACCGTCATCAAGCCGCCGTCCACTTCTCTCACGACCTGAACTTTTTGATCTTCAATCTTCACGTCGGAAGCGAAAGTTGCTTGAGGCCAGTCAAGTAGGGCGGCCAGCATCTGAGCCACTTGGTTGTTGTCAGTATCAATGGATTGTTTACCCGTAATCACAAGCTGTGCTTGTTCTTGCTCAACCAGAGCTTTGAGCAGCTTAGCGACGACTAATGGCTCTATTTTGTCTTCAGTATCGACATGAATAGCGCGATCGGCACCTAACGCAAGCGCAGTACGTAGTTGCTCCTGACATTGGCTACCGCCAGCACTGACAACGATGACTTCATCTGCAATACCTTGCTCTTTTAGTCGTACGGCTTCTTCAACGGCTATTTCGCAAAATGGATTAATCGTCATCTTGACGTTATTGGTTTCAACATCGCTATGGTCCGCTTTTACGCGAACTTTAATGTAGGGATCAATGACCCTTTTGATTGGCACTAGTATTTTCACGTTAGATTCCTTTTTACAGTGAAGACTATGTGTTTACAGTGAAGACGATGTGATGACGTCTTTAAAATGATGTTAATTTACCTTTACGTTTGCGTCAACTTTAAATATATTGTTGCTTAACAAGTTGGCAACATGCAAAGAAAAAGGAATGCAATCATGGAAAGAGACTGCATGGAATTTGATGTTCTGATTGTAGGCGCTGGTCCCGCAGGTTTGTCTGCGGCATGCCGAATCAAACAATTAGCAGCAGAAAAAGAACAAGACCTCTCTGTTTGCGTGGTAGAAAAAGGCTCTGAAGTTGGAGCGCATATTTTATCGGGTGCAGTGTTTGAAACGCGAAGTTTGGATGAGCTGTTTCCAGGTTGGCAGGAGAAAGGCGCACCACTCAATACCAAAGTAAACCGAGATAAAACCTATTATCTGGGCAATGAAATCAATGGTCATGAACTGCCGTCTTGGGCAGTGCCTAGCACGTTGCACAATGATGGGAACTACATTATCAGCTTGGGCAGCCTATGCCGTTGGATGGCTGCGCAGGCTGAGGGTTTAGGCGTAGAGATCTACCCAGGCTTTACCGCCAGCCAAGCCATCATTGATGAAGACAACCGTGTTTGTGGCGTTATCACGGGCGATATGGGGTTAGATAAAAATGGCGAACAAAAAGCCAATTTCGAACCCGGTATTGAACTGCGTGCGAAGTTTACCCTGTTTGCTGAAGGCGCGCGGGGTCATATTGGTAAGCAATTGATTAACCGATTTAATCTTGCTGAAGAGAAAACGCCTCAACATTACGCTATCGGTTTTAAAGAGCTGTGGGAAATCCCATCAGAGCAGCATCAACAAGGGTTAGTGGTTCACGGCTTAGGATGGCCGTTAGCGAACGAAGCCACAGGTGGCAGTTACCTCTACCATTTAGAGGGAAACCAAGTTGCCGTTGGGTTGATTGTTGACTTGAATTATAAGAACCCGCACTTGAGTCCATTTGATGAGTTTCAACGTTTTAAACATCACCCGATGATTGAGCAATACCTCAAAAATGGTAAACGAATTAGTTATGGCGCAAGAGCGATCACCAAGGGCGGTTTCCATTCGCTTCCCACGCAACAGTTTGCTGGTGGCTTGTTGATTGGCTGTGATGCAGGAACGCTTAACGGCGCTAAAATCAAAGGCACGCACACCGCAATGAAATCTGGCATGCTTGCCGCTGAAGCAGTATGTGAAGCCCTTGAGAGTCAGTCTGTTACTGTTGATTATCAAAAGCATTTCAAACAGTCTTGGCTGTATGAAGAGCTTTATCAAGCACGTAACTTCTCAAGTGGCATTCACCGCTTTGGATCGTGGCTGGGCGGTGGCTTAGCGCTGCTGGAACATAACGTGTTAAAAGGCAAAGCTAAGTGGCATATCCGTTGTGATAAGCCCGACCATCAGTCTCTGCTATTGGCGGAAAACAGCAATGAAATTGTCTATCCAAAGCCTGACGGTGTGTTAAGTTTCGATCGCCTTTCTTCTGTCTATCTATCCAATATCTTCCATGAAGAGGATCAGCCGTGCCACTTACGTTTGGCGAACCAGCGCATTCCCATCGAGCAGAATCTTGAGTTATATGCAGAGCCAGCACAGCGCTATTGCCCGGCTGGCGTGTATGAAATCGTACAGGGGGATCAGCAGCCAGAGCTGCAAATAAATGCGGCGAACTGTATCCACTGTAAGACCTGCGACATCAAAGATCCAAGTCAAAATATTACCTGGACACCGCCGGAAGGTGGTGGTGGCCCTAACTATCCGAATATGTAGTCGTCTGAGAATAATTTTTATTAACAATTTATTTACTTAAAGTTTGCGTTAGTTCAAATCTTTCTCGATGAACTCGATTGCAACTTAATCTTTCAAGCACTATTCTGATTTTAAATTGACGTTTACGTAAACTGAATACAAAGTTGATGCATAGGTGTAAAAGCGGTTACCAGTATCAAAGTTAGGTTTGATCAAATAGTGCTCAATGGAACGCACTTAAATAACGAAAGGGAGATCAACTATGGTATCGGAATCGCCTCTGTTGCAGGTAAACGATATTTCATTGGCTTTTGGTGGGGTGAAAGCTCTAACTGACGTGAGCTTCCATGTGAATGAAAAGGAAATTTTTTCAATCATTGGTCCAAACGGTGCAGGTAAAACCTCAATGCTCAATTGCATCTCTGGTCGATACACACCAAACAAAGGCTCTGTAATCTTCGCTGGAGATGATGTAACCAAACGAACACCTAGCCAACGAGCTGAGTTAGGGTTGGGAAGGACCTTCCAGAACTTAGCACTCTTTTCTCATATGTCGGTACTCGACAACATTATGGTTGGTCGACATCACCTACTAAAAAACAACTTCGTCACAGGGCCACTTTACTGGTTCTCTAACGCGCAGAAAGAAGAAATGGCGCACCGTAAATACGTAGAAGACGTAATCGATTTTCTTGAAATTCAGCACATTCGCAAAGCCACCGCTGGCACACTTTCTTACGGTTTACGTAAACGTGTAGAGCTTGCTCGTGCCATTGCCTTAAAACCTAAGTTACTGCTGCTTGATGAACCAATGGCAGGCATGAACTTGGAAGAAAAGGAAGACATGGCGCGTTACATCATGGATTTAAACGAAGAGTTAGACATCACCATCATCATGATCGAGCACGATATGGGCGTGGTGATGGATATCTCTAACCGCGTATTGGTGTTGGATTTTGGTAAACACATTGCGATGGGCGAGCCAGAAGAAGTGATGGCCAACCCGCATGTGAAACAAGCGTACTTAGGCGAAGAGCTACCGACATTAGAGGAGAGTGCATAATGGCACAGCAACATAATGATTGGGCAGATATAACCCGCTTAGATACCTTTCCAAAAGTATTGCAGTACAATGCCAAGCACTGGCCCGAGCAAGTCGCAATGCGTGAAAAGGAGTTTGGTATTTGGCGAGAGTTCACTTGGCAAGATTATGAAAATCGAGTGAAGTGGATGGCTCTGGCACTTCAAGATTTAGGTGTTGGTGAGCAAGACGTTGTTGGTTTGCTAGGTGATAACCGCCCAGAATGGGTATGGGGCGAGTTAGCGGCACATGCGATCAAAGGTTTCTCGCTGGGCATTTATCAAGATTCCATGCACGAAGAAGTGGCGTACCTCATCAACTATGCCAAAGCAAAAGTCGTGGTTGCCGAAGATGAAGAACAATGCGACAAACTACTTGAACTCGGTGATGAGATACCAAGCGTAGAATTCATTATCTATTGTGACCCGCGTGGAATGCGCAAATACGACGACCCACGATTGATTGACGTTGAAAAGGTATACAAAAAAGGTCAACTGATCGACAAAGCGGATCCGGATAAATATCTCAATATGGTTGCGGCAACCAAAGGCAGCGATCTTTCGATTCTTTGTACCACGTCGGGTACGACTTCCAAACCAAAGTTGGCTCAGCTACACAGCGGCACTTTTTTAGATCACTGTGCGGCTTATCTGCGTGCCGACCCGCGCTCTCCAGGCGACAACTACGTTTCTGTTCTGCCTTTGCCTTGGATTATGGAGCAGGTGTATGTGGTTGGTCAGGCGTTGATTTCTCGTCAAATCGTTAACTTCGTGGAAGAACAAGAAACCATGATGTCTGACTTGCGCGAAATTGGCCCGAACTTCGTGCTGCTTGCGCCGCGAGTGTGGGAAAACATTGTGGCAGACGTGTCTGCACGAATGATGGATTCCACACCGTTTAAGCAGAAGATGTACAAACTGGGCATGAGCTTAGCGAATAAAGCGTTGGAGCAGGGTAAACGTTCAAAACTCGCTGAATGGATTTTGCTACGTGCTCTGCGTGACCGCTTAGGTTTCTCGAATCTAGCATCTGCTGCGACGGGTGGTGCGGCGATGGGACCGGATACTTTCCGTTATCTGCAAGCGATCGGCGTACCACTCAAGCAGCTTTACGGTCAAACCGAAATGTGTGGTGCGTACACCGTCCACCAAGCCGATGACGTGGATTACGATTCCGTCGGCGTCGCGTTTGACAATGCAGAAGTGAAAGTCATCAACCCAGACAGCAATGGCGTGGGGGAGATCATCGCGAAAAGTACGGGCATGTTTACTGGCTACCTGAACAACCAGGAAGCGTATGACGAAGACGTACAAGACGGATGGATGCACACAGGCGATGCGGGCTATTTTAAAGACTCTGGCCACTTGGTGGTGATTGATCGTCTGAAAGATATGTCGGAAACCAGCCATGGCGACCGCTACTCTCCGCAGTTCATTGAAAACAAACTCAAGTTCTCGCCGTTTATTGCAGAAGCCGTAGTGGTGGGCAAAGGTCGACCTTGGCTATCCGCCATCATCTGTATTCGCTACGCGATTGTTGCGAAGTGGGCAGAGCAGCGAGGCTTAGCATTCACTAACTACACCAACTTATCTGCTCAACCAGAAGTGTATCAAGCCATTCGTGAAGAAGTGCTGAAAGTGAACGAATCCCTACCGGATGCACAGAAGATCAGCAAATTCATTCTACTTTACAAAGAGCTGGATGCCGACGATGGCGAGCTAACTCGTACGCGTAAAGTGCGTCGTGGTGTGGTTGCGGAGAAATACGGAGACATCATCGAAACCATCTACAGCGACGATCCAAAAGTCGATGTAGATACGATGATCACTTATCAGGATGGCACCAAAACACGCATTCAAACGTCGCTAGTTATTGAAACGCTTATTGAGCATGAGCCAACACTAGTGGATAGCGAACAACGGAGGATCGCATAGTGAATACGGATTTATTACTGCAACTCGTCATTAATGGCGTGATCGTTGGCATGTTGTATGGCGTTGTCGCCATGTGCTTTGTACTGATATACAAATCGACCCAGGTGGTGAACTTCGCTCAGGGGGAGTTTCTTCTGATTGGGGCGTGGGTATGTTGGGCGGCGCTTGTTCATCTGCAACTGCCATTTTTTATCGGCTTTTTACTCACGCTCGCGTTCATGATGGTGTTCGGTATCGCCGTGCAAACCATTGTGCTCAGACCGTTAATTGGTGAACCGATTATCTCTGTGATCATGGTGACCATCGGTCTGTCTATGTTCTTCCAAGCGCTGATGAAGTGGATATTCGGTGTCTCGGCTGTGTCGTATCCGCAAGTGTTCGAAACAAATGTGGTGAATATCGGTGGTTTGAACGTTGAGTTCGCTTACATTCTGAGTTTGATCTTCTCAATGTTCATCATGGGTGCGTTCTACTGGTTCTTCAAATTCAGCAAAATGGGTTTGGCGATGCGCGCAACGGCATTTAACCAGCAAGTCGCCCAGAGTCTTGGCATTTCCATCAAGAAAGTGTTCGCCATCAGTTGGGCTATTTCGGCAATGGTATCCGCGACAGCAGGGATTGTTATCGGGATCGTAAACGGCGTATCTGACGCGCTATCCATCATCGGTATCAAAGTCTTCCCAGCCGTTATTTTGGGTGGTTTGGACTCGGTGGTCGGCGCGATTGTCGGTGGTATCACCATTGGGGTGCTAGAGAACTTGGCTGAGTTTTTTGATAGCCAATACCTGCAAGTGGGTAACTTATACAACATCGCACCATTCTATGTGCTGTTAATCATTCTTGCCTTCAAGCCATATGGCCTGTTTGGTACCAAAGATATTGAGCGTATTTAAGGAGAAATAACATGGCTCAACTTAGCATGCGCCCATGTGGGGATTTTCGAACCACATACAAAAGTGATACGCCAATTTTTGAAACCAAAACCATAAGAAGCCTTGCGATCGCCGGTGTAATCGCCATGTTGGCAGCGCCTTTGGTATTGGATATCTATTTTCTTAACCTGTTTATTCAGATTGCGTATCTCGGAATCGCGGCGCTGGGTTTAAACATCCTGGTTGGCTTTACCGGACAAATCTCGCTAGGTCATGGTGCGTTTTTTGGCTTTGGTGCCTTTGCATCGGCTTGGCTGAATAACCAGTTCAACATTCCAGTCGTGTTTGCGATTCCGCTTGCGGGTTACTTAACCATGATTGTCGGGATGCTGTTTGGTCTGCCAGCTGCGCGAATTAAAGGCTTATATCTCGCGATTGCGACTTTGGCTGCGCAGTTTATTTTAGAGGACTTCTTTGCTCGTGCAGACTGGTTCAGTGGCGGCTCATATGGTGCTGGTGCAAATCCTATCAATCTGTTTGGCTTTGAGTTTACGACCGATGAAAGCTTCTTCTACATTGCTCTGTTTGCGCTGATCTTTATGTACATGTGGGCATCGAACTTGATCCGTTCTCGTGATGGTCGCGCGTTTGTCTCGGTACGAGATCACTACCTGTCGGCAGAAATCATGGGTATCAACCTAACCAAGTATCGTCTGCTCTCATTTGGTGTGTGTGCGTTCTATGCAGGCATCGGGGGTGCACTCTACGGGCATTATTTAGGGTTCGTATCAGCAGAAGGTTTCACCATCATGATGTCTATCCAGTTCTTGGCAATGATCATCATTGGTGGCTTGGGTTCCGTCAAAGGCACATTGATGGGCACGATATTTATCGTATTACTGCCAGAAGTGTTGGAGTTTGGCGTGACGGGGTTGGCTGCGTTTAGCAATAACACTTCGTTCGTTGATGGGCTTGCTTACTTCAAAGAAATGGCGATCGGCTTGGTCATCATGCTGTTCCTTATTTTCGAACCTCAAGGGTTATCGCATCGCTGGCAACAGATTCGAGCATATTGGAAACACTATCCGTTCTCATATTAACGTGGAATTAAGTGGAATATACCTCAATAACAAGGACAACGAGTTATGAACAAAGGACATTTAGCGACAACGTTGGTGCTATCTTCGGCACTGTTTACTACCGCCACTTGGGCAAAAGACTCTGTATTTGTCGGGCAATTAGTCGACTTTTCTGGACCAACAGCCTATGTGAGCAAGCCCTATGGTTCTGGCGTACGAGACGCATTGCGTTGGATTAACCAAAACGGTGGCATTAACGGTACCGAGCTCGAATTTGAAACAGTAGACATGGCGTATAAAGTGCCAGTAGCGATTTCCAACTACAAACGTTGGGTGGCGCGTAAAGACATGGTTGCGCTACAAGGTTGGGGCACGGCAGATACCGAAGCACTCATCTCGTTTGTGACCAAAGACAAAGTGCCAGTGTTCTCTGCCTCTTATTCAGGTCACTTAACGGACCCAACCGGCAAGAACCCAAAAACCGCGAAACCAGCGCCTTATAACTTCTTCTATGGTGCGTCGTACTCAGATGCGTGTCGTGCACTAGTGAAGTGGGCGAAAGAAGATTGGGAATCAAAGGGCAACCAAGGTGCGCCGAAATTTACCCACATTGGCGATAACCACCCATTCCCGAATGCGCCAAAAGAAGCGTGTGCAGAATATGCTGAAGAGCTTGGTTTTGAGGTACAAAACCCAGTCGTTGTGTCACTCAAACCGGGTGATTTCAAAGCACAATGTCTGTCACTCAAAGAGTCTGGCACCAACTACGGTTACATTGCCAATATCGGTAGCTCGGTAATCTCACTCGTGAAGTCTTGTAATACGGTTGGTACAGAGTTCCAGTACATGGCGAACATTTGGGGCGGTGACAAACCAGTACTTGAAGCGGCGGGCGATGGCCTTAAAGATTACGTTTTTCCTGGCATGACGGCGTTTTGGGGAGACGATAACGAAGGCATGAAACTGGTTCGTGAGATTTCTAAGCAGTCTGAATCAGAGCCTGGCGAGTTTAGAACACACCACTACATTCGCGGCATTTGTTCTGCGTTCTACATGAAAGAAGCGATGGAGTGGGCGAAAGACAACGGTGGCATCACGGGTGAAAACATCAAGAAGGGCATGTATGTCCATGACAACTGGGTCCCACAAGGCTTAGAAGGTGTTTGTGTACCTGCGAACTGGAAGCCGGAAGATCACCGTGGCACAACAACCGTGAACGTGTTTATAGGTAACAACAACGGCGGCGCAGTCGATATTAAGAAAGTGTCTCAAGTGACATTGTCACGTCGTGACGATTGGCTAGGTTACTAGTCGACGACTTATTAATAACAAAGCTTACTGAAAATAAGGATGGGTGAGAGAACACTCTCACCCTAGCAAGGAGTAGTTTGATGGCTGAATTAGCAACGAATATCGAACCGGCAGAAATACTGCTTTCAGTGAACAACATTGAAGTCGTCTACGACGAAGTAATACTAGTACTTCGCGGTGTGAGCTTAGAAGTTCCAAAAGGGCAGATTGTGACCTTACTGGGTGCCAACGGTGCGGGTAAATCCACAACGTTGAAAGCCATTTCTGGTTTGTTGAAAACCGAAGATGGTGAAGTGACGCGCGGCGAAATCAACTTCATGGGCGAGCGCATAGACAACAAAAGCCCGGAAGAGATCGTCCGTTCGGGCATCTTCCAAGTTATGGAAGGTCGCCGAATTGTTGAAGACATGACGGTGATAGAAAATCTTCGCTTAGGCGCTTACACGCGCACGGACAACGAAGTCGAGCAAGACATCGAAATGGTGTTTGATTATTTCCCTCGCCTTAAAGAGCGCACAGGTCTAGCGGGTTATTTGTCAGGTGGTGAGCAGCAAATGCTAGCGATTGGTCGTGCACTGATGGCTCGTCCAAAAATGATCTTGTTGGATGAACCTTCGATGGGGCTTTCGCCGCTGTTGGTGAAGGAGGTGTTCAGCATTATTAACAAGATTAATAAAGATCAAGGCATTACCATGCTTTTGGTTGAGCAGAATGCCAACTTTGCCCTTCAAGCGGCCGATTACGGTTACATCATGGAATCAGGCAAAATCGTACTGGATGGCAGCAAGCACGAACTGCTAAACAATGAAGATGTGAAAGAGTTCTACCTTGGCGGCGGCGATGAAGATCGCAAGAGCTTCAAGAATCTGAAATCTTACAAACGTCGTAAGCGTTGGTTATAAGGAGCAAGGATGAACGAACTATTTGATGCGAAAGAGTCTTTGTCTCCGCAGGCACGAGAAGAATCGCTGTTTCAACGTCTGCCAACGTTGATTGAAAATGCAAAAGCCAACAGCGAACATTATGCGACGCATTTTGCTGAGTTAGATCCTACATTGGCGAATAATCGTGAAGGGCTTACCCAGTTTCCAATTACGCGCAAATTCAATATGCCAAACCAGCAGCAACTTAAACCGCCGTTTGGTGGTTTAAATAGTGTTGCGATTGGTCAGATGGCGCGTGTATTCCAATCACCGGGGCCGTTGTATGAGGCACAAACGGATGAGATGGATTTCTGGCGTATGGGGCGCGCGTTCCACGCGGCTGGATTTAGTGCGGGCGATTTAGTGCATAACACGCTCTCTTATCATTTCTCGCCTGGTGGATTTATTATGGATGGTGGCGCAAGAGCTTGTGGCTGCGCGGTATTTCCGGCGGGTGTCGGGAATACCGAGGCACAAATTGAAGCGATTAAACAGCTTCAGCCAACGGGTTATACGGGCACGCCTTCTTACTTGCTGACGTTGTTACAAAAGTACCAAGAACAATACGGTGAGTCGCCGAGTTTTACCAAAGCGCTGGTCTCTGGTGAAGCGGTCACCGCAGACATGCAACAGATGTTTGAGGACAAAGGCATTGCCGTCTCCCAAGCCTACGCAAGTGCTGAGCTTGGTTTGATTGCGTATCAAGTGTCTGGCGAGCAAGGCTTGGTGATTGCCGAAGATATTATCGTTGAAATCGTCAATCCTGATGGCATTCCTGTACAGCCGGGAGAAGTCGGTGAAGTCGTCGTAACATCGCTCGATGAGAAGTTTCCGCTGATTCGCTACGCAACGGGAGATTTATCGGCATACCTAGAAACGGGCTCGGATTCGCCACGCACGAATGCGCGAATTAAAGGCTGGATGGGGCGTGCGGACTCAGCGGTGAAAGTGAAAGGCCTGTTTGTTTATCCGCATCAGATCCAAGAAGTCTGTCGTCGCCACGATATTAAAGGCTCCTTGAAAATTGAGCGTGATGGCTTCAACGATACCATTACTTTCTGCTGTCATGATGCTCACGTATCGGCAGAGGACATTCAAGCGACACTCCAGTCTGTCACCAAACTGAAAGGCAATATCCAGTTCGTGCCGAACCAGGCTGAGCAGCCGTTAATTAATGACCTGCGCAGTTAATCCGTCATTGTAAACCGCAGTTATAAAAAGCTAACAACGTAAAAATCAAAGGCTAGGAGAGGGGATACCACATTGTGCTGCGTATCCCTTTCTTTTTGTGCCAGTACAATCAAGAGGGCGATAAATGAAGCAGGCACCGACCATCAATCAACAGTTTTGGGATAATTTGTTTACCCAAGGCACCATGCCGTGGGATGCCAAAACCACACCTCAAGAGCTAAAAGCTTACCTAGAAAACGCGCTTCATAGCGGTCAGTCTGTATTTATCCCTGGCTGTGGTGCTGCTTATGAACTCAGCTCTTTTATTCAATATGGGCATGATGTGATCGCGATGGATTACAGCCAACAAGCAGTAAAAATGGCGCAATCGATGTTAGGCAAGCACAAAGATAAAGTCGTGCTGGGGGATGTATTTAACGCTGACTCTACGCACTCATTTGATGTGATTTACGAGCGTGCCTTTCTCGCTGCACTACCGAGAGACCAGTGGCCAGATTACTTTGCTATGGTGGATAAATTACTGCCAAGAGGCGGTTTGTTAATTGGTTATTTCGTTATAGATGATGATTACCACTCTCGCTTCCCTCCATTTTGTTTGCGAAGTGGGGAGTTGGAGGGTTATCTAGAACCGGAGTTTAAGCTTGTGGAATCCTCGGTGGTGGCAAACAGTGTTGAGGTTTTTAAAGGTAGAGAGCGCTGGATGGTGTGGCAGAAAAGCTGCCGCATTTAAACGCTATGGCATCAAATAATGAATACAAAATCAGCGTTACATAATGCATATTTTAAAGACAATTATTCTTATGGTAACGATAAGTGTTGTGAATTGGCGAAGTTGTGAGAAATGTAGATCATGTCCGTTGAAAACATAAGGATATATAATATGGACAAATCATTTTCTCTCATCGATAAGCCTACCTTCTTAGGCTCACTCTTTCTTTTACTCAGCGTCGTTATACCTTTAATTTTATTTCCCACACAAGGTGCGGATTGGATAGCTTCAGCCAAATTTTTCATGACTGATAAGCTTGGTGTTTTATACCTCGCACTGGGTATCGCGGCAATGTGTTTTATGATCTATACGATATTCAGCGATCTTGGCCAAATTAAACTTGGTGAAGCCGACGAGCAGCCTGAATTTAGCAATGCATCATGGGCGGCAATGTTGTTTTGTGGTGGCATTGGCGCCAGCATTCTGTATTGGGGGTGTATCGAGTGGGCTTACTACTATCAATCTCCACCATTTCAGTTAGAAGCAGGCAGTGAAGAAGCCATTCGCTGGGCCGCGACGTATGGTCTGTTTCACTGGGGCCCCGTCGCTTGGTCGATTTATCTTATTCCTGCTTTACCAATCGCCTATTTCTTTTATGTGCGTAAGCAACCGGTTTTGAAAATCTCCAGTGCTTTGATGCCGGTATTAGGTGAAAAACGCTCAAACGGCGCTATTGGCAAACTTATCGATGTGCTGTTTATCTTTGGTATGCTTGGCGGCGCGGCGACTACGCTTGGCTTGGCGGCGCCTCTTATCAATGGCGGTTTACATCATATTTTCGGCATTCCAAACAATACACTCAGCCAAGTCGCCGTTTTGCTCCTTTGTACGGCGATTTTTGGTTACTCCGCGTATGCAGGGCTTGAGAAGGGGATCAAATTCCTTAGTAACATTAACTTCTGGGGTGCGATGGGCTTGTTACTCTTTGTACTCGCCGTTGGGCCAACCGTGTTTATGTTAGAAACGGGCTTAGACTCTATTGGCCGCATGTTGTCTAACTTCTTTGTTATGGCTACCTGGGCGGAGCCGTTTGGCGGCTATGGTGAGTTTACAGATACACACTTCCCGCAAGACTGGACTATTTTCTACTGGGCATGGTGGTTGGTCTTTGCTCCTTGCATGGGATTGTTTGTTGCGCGTATCTCGCGTGGAAGAACGATCAAACAGATGGTCGTAGGTTCTATATTTTACGGTTCTTTAGGTTGTTTCTTATTCTTCATTGTTTTAGGTAACTATGGTTTATCGTTGCAATTGACGGGTGAGCTTGATGTCATCGCAATCCTCAACGAATCAGGCGCACCAGCGGCTATTTTTGCAACGTTAGACACATTACCGTTAGGGGCAATCGTTATTGGTGTTTTTACACTGTTGTGTATCATTTTTACGGCGACTTCGTTTGACTCTATCTCGTACATTCTTGCGTCTGTGGTTCAAAATGATGTGACGGAAGAACCGATGCGCTGGAACCGTTTGTTCTGGGCGTTTACTTTGTCTTTTCTGCCAACCGTCCTAATGTTCATGGGAGGTTTATCGACATTACAAACCGCTGCGATCGTGGGCGGTTTACCGTTGTTAGTTATCTCGGTGATGTTGATGGTGTCCTTTGTTCGCGCGGCGAGCCTAGATATTAAACATCAAGCAGAATACGAAGAGCCAACCATTAACATTGAAGAACTGCCGGAAATTGACCCTTGGTCAACAGAGGGAATGGCTTTGGCGAAATTTGAGCGCTTTAAAGACTTAGCTCAACAGGCGGCTGAAGAAGAGCGCGAAGCAATGGCAGCCCTGATGAGCATGCGTAAGAGAATTCGCGCATTTGCCTTAGAACATAGCTGTGAATCTGGGTTTTCGGACCATCATTTACCAGAAGAGATGCAAGCAGAGCTACAGCAACTAACCGAAGCGCTTGAGTTGGCTCAACAGAAGAAACAAGAACTGTCTGAACAAGCCCAAGAATCTCGAATGGAATTTAATCATGTGTTATTAGGCGGCGCGTCGGCAGGTTTAGCAACGTCGCAGGCTTAAGAACAGACACACAAGAGCCGAGTACAAACTCGGCTCTTTTTTTGGCGTGGATACCTTACAGTTAAAAATTCTGCTCAGTCAGTGTTAATGCTTATACTATTTTAGGTTGACCATCTGATGCGGTGGCACCGCCGTCTACAGGTAGGTTTACGCCATTAATGAAAGATGCGTCATCACTTGCCAAGAAAGTCACGACAGACGCAATTTCTTCAGGTTCGGCTGCTCGGCCAAGCGCAATGCGCTCATTGAATTTATCGCGGATTTCCTGCGGCCAGCCGTTCGTCATGTTGGTTTTTACTAAGCTTGGGCATACGGCGTTAATTCTTACACCCTCCGCACCATGGTCCAATGCCATCGCTCTAGTAAGGTTGACCACAGCGCCTTTACTCGCGCAATAGAATGCGGCACCCCAGTCACCACCCAAACCAGAAACGGACGCGGTATTCACCATACAACCTTTCGTTTTTAAGAGTTCAGGTAACGCAAACTTCGCGCAATAAACGACGCCGTCAATGTTTACACCAGAGATCTTCTTCCAGTCTTCCACACTACCTTCAATCACTGAACCAGGGACATGTACGCCGGCATTGTTTACTAAAATATCCAGTTTACCGAAACGGGTAACAACATCAGAAATCAGTGCTGCGACTTTGTCTGGATCAGAAACATCAATGGAATGCGCAGACACGCGCTGTTTATCAAAGCTCTCAACGGCGTTTGCCAACTGCTCTTCATTCCAATCGGCAAGAGCGACGTTTGCGCCTTCTTCATACAAACGTTTTGCGATGGCCAAACCAATACCATTGGCAGAACCAGTCACGAGTGCGACTTTATTTTTTAATCCTCTCATGCGATTTCTCCTTCGAAACTTACAAAAACGGGATCTTGATTTTTCTCTGTGCGCGGCAACATCAGTTTGTCGTTGTCGCTGTAATCTACGGGGATAGCCACCACTGCTGGTCCTTCAACGTCCATGGCTTTATTCAATGTCGGTAGCAATTCGTGTTGACTAGTCACTGCGAAGCCTTTCGCGCCAAATGATTCGGCGTACGCCTTGAAATCAATTGGTCCAAATTTCACACCAGAGCAGCGCTGATATTTGTTGATCTCTTGCATTTCTACCATGTTGTAGGCGTTATCAACCCACACAATATGGACGATATTGCAGTTCAGTCTAACCGCGGTTTCTAACTCCATGCTCGATTGCATAAAACCGCCGTCTCCCGATATCGATACCACTTTGCTGCCAGGTTTCAGTAGGCTGGCACCAATGGCCCATGGCAGTGCAACGCCCATCGTTTGTTGGCCGTTAGACACCAGCATTTGGCGAGCTCGAAAACAACTTAAGTAACGAGCGATCCAGATGTGGAAGCTCCCCATATCAAGACATAGCGTGGTATCTGGTGTGATGATAGATTGCATGGCTTTAATCAGTGCCAGTGGATGAAATCCTTGCTTGTTATAGACATTGGGATAGGTTTTGATCACTTGCCGTTGCAGTGCTACCTCTTCCAGTACTGAAAGTGCCGTTGGGGAAAGGCGAGCATATTCAGAGATATAGCTGCCCATCTTGTCTAATGACTGCGCAATATTTCCGACGATTTCAACACAAGGCTGATAATTAAGTTGGTATTCTGCTGGTTCAATATCGAGGTGAATCACTGGGTTGCGGTGGCTGTTCCAAAGCTCAGGGTCATACTCTATTGGGCTAAAGCCGATGGTGAGAATTAAATCGGCGTCCCGCAGTAAAACATCGCCAGGTTGGTTATTAAATAAACCGACACGCCCAGCAAAGTGGTGATAGTAATTGATGTCTACCGTGCCGGCGGCTTGGTAAGTGCCGACAACGGGTAGCTGCGTATTTTGAAGAAATCGGGCGATAGCAGCAGCGTTTTGGCTGCGGCTCGCGTGAAGGCCAAGTAAAACCACACAACGCTTTGCTTTACTGATTCGACTGACCGCTTCTTCGATTGCTGCGATGTCTGCGCAACCAGGCTGTGTGTAAGGCGAGGGGACAATAATGTCCGTTTGGGTTTGCTCGGATAAAACATCTTGGGGGAGACTCAAAAAGCAAGCCCCAGGACGACCTGACTCTGCGATACGAAATGCGTTCGCCATGATCTCGCTTGCGGCGTCCACATGCTGCACTTCAGCACTGAACTTGGTTATAGAGCGAAAAATACTGACGGTATCCATGCTCTGGTGTGTTTGTTTTTGCTGGTCAGTTCGTTTCACAGCACCACCGATAGCAATCAGCGGATCGCCTTCGGAGTTTGCTGTTGCCACCCCTGTAACTAGGTTTCCACAGCCTGGACCTGACGTAACCATTGTGACGCCTGCTTTGCCGGTTAGTCTTCCCATAACGCCCGCCATAAACGCGCCGTTAGCCTCGTGACGTACCGGAATCATTTGGATGTTAGTGTCTTCAATCGCATCGAACAGTCGATCGATTTTTGCACCGGGAATACCGAAAATGTACTTAATGCCGAGAGACTCTAGCTGTTGAGCGATCAACTGAGCTCCATTTTTATTTGAAGGTTTGGATTGCATTTGTTGTCCTTATTATTTGCCTGACTTTGTTACTTTTCCGCCTTTTCTATAGCGGTATTTATATCTTCCGGAGCCAAATTGGCAGTGAGGAAGTCTGTCGATACTGGTGTATCAATCACTAGCCGCGAGACTTTGCCAATCTGGAGAAATCCTGACGAAATGCTGTAATCCTGGATATGACCACCTCCTTGGCGGTCATCGGTAATAAAGTGTTCGTGATAGCCGGGTACATTGATGCCAGTCGTATATTTAGGACTGCGAAAGCCGGCGACCACGCCTTGCTTATGCGTGAAGCGGAACGTTGGTTGTTCTTTGACCACTTCAAGCATTGGCCGATAAGGGCGTGTTTGTTTAGGTACGGTGCGAGTACGAACTGAATCGAAAACGCCATCAATGCGCACTGCGCAAAATAGGTTATCGCTTGGAACCATGTCGTCTATGAGGCTATGGACTTCATGACGAGACATGCGCGATGTCAGTGGCAGCTCGATATCAGGCTTAAAAAAAGTCATGACAGCAAAGGGCGTTTTTTGCGCCAGGTCTGCCGGGTTTGCGGAGCCATCCGACTTGAGTTGAAAAACTTCCTTATCAAAAGCAATCAACTCACCATCCAATTCATTGAACGTACCTAAACCAAAATCCCCATGTTTCAGCAGTTCTTCTATGGTTGTTGAGCCTTCGTAAACACCAGCGATCAAAGCACTCATCAACGAAGTCTGATAAATCTCACCATCTCCGGTAACGTGATGGTATTCAGAAAATTCTTTCGCTACTTCAAGCGAACAAGCACATAGAGGGTTATAAAATCCACGCATGAGTAAGACCAGTTATGCAATGAAGAGTATATTTAGATTGACTTCTACACGGTGCTAAATCCAATATAAAAAAGATTTATTTTGATATGGAAAATATATGGAATTTCGCTACCTGAAGTATTTTGTCGCGGTCGCCGAGACTCGTCACTTTACCCGAGCCGCTGAACAGTTAGGGATTGCGCAACCTCCTTTAAGTCAACAAATCAAAAAGTTAGAGCACGAGCTTGGTGTGGACCTATTTAAGCGCTTGTCTAGAGGGGTAGAACTGACCCATGCTGGGCAAGTCTTCTATACGGATGCGGTAAATATTCTTGCTGATGTGGAACGCGCTAAAGCAAAAGCCCGACAGATTGCCCGTGGTGAAAATACGCAGGTTAAAATCGGGTTCGCGACGTCAACATCAACTTGCATTAAGGTATTGGAGAGAATTGGGCGTATTCAAGAGAGTGGGGTTCATTTACAGGCGGCGGAACTGTCAATGCCAGAGCTTGCCGCTCAGTTAAAAAGCAAACAACTTGATCTCGCAATCATGCGGCTACCCTGCTACGCCAGTGAGCCTTTTGAGCACAAGGTGTTGTTTAACGACCCGTTTGTCGCGGTGATTCCGGCGGGGCACGAACTGGCAAAATATCCCTGTATCCAGATGAAACAGTTGAGAGGCCATAAAATTTTACTGTTTCCACGAGAGACTGGACCCGCATTGTTTGATGGCATGAGCACACTTTTTGCCGATGCAGGAGTAAGGCTCGAACCACAGTTCGCAGCACCGCAACTTCGTACGACGATTGCCATGGCGCAGGCAGGGCTAGGTATTGCTCTCGTTCCGCGCTCACTGGCTGAACATCTCGATGATTCCGCGACAGTCGCCGAGATTGATGATATCCCCCTAACCAGTCGTGTTGTCGTTGCTTGGGAGGCGTCTAATCTCAATAAGCTGGCGTTAAAAGTAGTCACGAACATCAGTCATGTTGAGGCTTAAAGATGAGTTATCGAACTGGCTCTGATAGCCCCAGGCAAATGTGATACTCTCCCTCGTTATATGCAAAGCTATGCCTTGG